>LDZU01004218.1_pt1 | contig 35837 bp, 37 predicted proteins | sample 615531 | NCBI WGS metagenome assembly LDZU01 (sample SAMN03408293, study PRJNA278302) | terrestrial metagenome | isolation source: oil reservoir sample SB2 | place: USA: Alaska, North Slope, Schrader Bluff formation | collected 2011-09 | reverse complement strand
CAGTTACGGTTGATTCGTGGATGAGGAAGACAAAAAGGTTCATTCACTCCAATTTTGATGCCATTAACACGATGATTTTACGGCATAATTGGACGGTTATATGAGTTTTTGATTGGAAAATCTTCAACTGTCAAATACAGTTTCCCGATGAAATTCTGGAAAAATTAGATCACGATAGTGGATGCTCTCATTGGGAGTGAAGCCAAAGTGGCAAACTTTGTTAGGTTCATATGACCCTCTACTCCAAGTGACTACGTGGAGGTCATTATGAAAGATTTGTATGTGCTAAATAATGGAATGACAAAGGAACGGATGTTTCGCCTTCGTCTAAAAGACGGATTCAACTTGGCACCTATTACCGCCAGTGCGATACTCGAGTTGAGTCAAGACTTTTTCCAGAACAGCAGATCTGATGTGCGTGATGGTCAAATGCTATATCTTGCCATCTCGGAGGAGGAAGGTCCTGGGAAATCTATTCTTGATGCAAAGCACAATGAAATCATCTTAACGTTGAATGAGCCAGAGGACATGGAGGTATATGAGACTCACGGCCTATCAGCATACCGACAGCATGTACTACTCAGAATTGCACAAGAGGCAAGAGAACAAAATGCCCTCCTGACGATAAAAGACCTTGTCAAGATTCTGAAGAGTAGTTATAGCACAATCAAGAGGGACATAAAATCCCTCAGAGATAGAGGCTTCTACGTTCCTCTGAGGGGTATAGTAAGAGACATCGGTCCATCATCGCACAAAACCAAAATCGTAGAGTTATATGTGAAGGGATACACTCCTTCAGAGATCAAGATATCGACACATCATTCATTGAAGAGTATAGAACGCTACATTAGGGATTTCTCACGTGTTGCGATCCTCACCGAAAGAGGGGAGTCCATTGACAATATACGATTGATTGTTGGCATCTCAGAGCGATTGCTGAAGGAGTATCATGAACTTTACAGGAAATATAAGGACGGTGGGCATAAACAAAGGATAGAGGAGTTGGTTAGCAATATAACTGTATATGAACCGCCGATGACTTTTAAAAAAACAAGGGAGAGGGTACGATGAAGGAGGATTGGTATAGAAAAGCTTACGGCCCATCTGCAGCAAAAACATATGAAACAAGCCTATTTAACTTGATAACAACTGAATTTGGATATATTGGTGGGCCCGATGTAGTTCGGCTTTTTGTGGAAAAGATTGTAGCGTTGAATAATCAATATTACCTCCCTGGAGACTTTGTTCGGCCGGGTCAGATGAGATGGCTTGTATTAAAAGGAGGGCAGAAGTATTCCAAGAGTAAAAAACTGAAAGATATGCAACTTGCTCCCGTTACATTAACTCTGATAAGTCCAGAGGATATAGAAGACAGGGTAAATCATGTGAAGAAAAGTGATTTGCTGGAGAAACTGATAGTTCGGTTGTGCAGGGAAACGAAGAAGCAGGGTGGCGTACTTACTGAGACAGATATCTCAATCTTGTTGAGATTCTCAGGATCCACGATATCGAACTACATTATCGGTTACGAAAACAGAACAGACAAGGTTGTTCCACGAGCTGGTACAGAGATGGATATGGGTAAAACCCTGACACATAAGAGATTAGCCTTTCATAACTATAAGATGAAGATTCCGACAACAGAGAACGCCAGGCTTATAGATCACACGCCAGAATCCACAGACCGCTACATAAAGGATGGAACACGGGTCGAGAAGCTATATTTGGCGGGTTACAGTGAATGGGAGATATCATTTTTCACGGGTCTTGCTGGATATGTGGTGAAAGAATATATCGAGATCTTAAAAGATTATGGTACGAGGAGGATTAATAAAGATGCATGCTGAAAGACAAGAGGGTCATATGAACCTATCTTAGGTTAAATGGTAGATTCAATTTAGAAGATCTAACCCCTCTAACATAGGCTATAAAGATAGAACTTGATTAATCAAAGAAAAACAAAAATGCGAGGGACCGGATTCGAACCGGCGAACCCCTACGAGAATAGGCCCTGAACCTATCGCCTTTGACCTGGCTCGGCAACCCTCGCTCCTGTGCTCTTACCTCTTTGACGTCATCGGGTATAAATATGCCCACTTTCGATCGGAAAGAGACGATGAAAGATAATGAGAGATGGTCAAAAGGTGGACGATAAGGAAAGATGGTGAAAGATAATGAGAGGTGATGAGAGAAGTGCTCTTTCCTTCTCTTTCCCTCTCTTCCTCCCTGCTTATCTTCCTGCCTCTCTACCCCTCTCTCCCCTACTTCTGCCTTCCCGTCGCCTCCCTCTTCTTCGTATCTCCACCCTTATCGGCGGCCTTTGCCATTTCGCGCTCCCTGAGCTCGGACCTGCGGATCTTGCCAGAGATCGTCTTTGGCAGCTCGTCCACAAACTCGACTGCACGCGGGTACTTGTAGGGGGCAGTCGTCTTCTTGACGTGGGTCTGGATCTCCTTCACGAGCTTCTCGGATGGTTGCACATCCTTATGGAGAACAATGAATGCCTTCACAATGACACCCCTGATCTGATCAGGGGTGCCGACGACCGCGGCCTCCTGGACAGCCGGGTGTTCGAGGATCGCAGACTCCACCTCGAAGGGGCCGATCCGGTACCCGGAGCTCTTGATCACGTCATCATCGCGGCCCACAAACCAGAGATACCCATCCTCATCCTTGTACGCCTTGTCACCGGTATAGTAGAATCCCTCCGAAAAGGATTCGGCATTTGCCTCGGGGTCATCAAGATACTCGCGGAAGAGCCCGATCGGCCGGGGATTGAGGGAGATGGCGATCCTGCCCTCTTCTCCATCCGGTACTTCCCTTCCGTCATCATCATGCAGCTGAATATTCCAGCCGGGTGCAGGTTTCCCCATGGAACCGGGCTTGAGCTTCATGCCGGGGAAGGTCCCGATACAGCAGACCGTCTCGGTCTGGCCGTATCCCTCGTAGATATCAAGGCAGGTACCCTCCTTCCAGATGCGGATCACCTCGGGGTTCAGCGGCTCGCCCGCAGAACAGCAGTGGCGGAGCTCGGAGAAATCAAACTTCCTGAGATCGGCGATGATCAGCATCCGGTAGATTGTGGGAGGACAACAGAAGGTCGTGATCCCGTACTTCTCGATTAAAGGGAGGAGTTCGGTTGCCTTGAACCGGCCCCGGATATCATAGACAAAGATTGCAGAGCCACAGACCCACTGGCCGAAGTACTTCCCCCATGCCGCCTTTGCCCACCCGGTATCAGAGACGGTGAAGTGGAGATCGTTCTCCCGAAGATCATGCCAGAACCGGGCGGTGATGATATGTCCAAGAGCATAACTCTGTTCATGGATCACCATCTTTGCATTTCCGGTTGTCCCTGAGGTGAAGAAGATCAGCATCGGATCGGTTGGGAGGGTTCTCCTCAGATTCCTGAAATGAACGAGTTTCCGTGCAACGGGTGCCGGATAATTCAGCTCAAAAGGATAGCTGATCCAGCCGGGACAATCGCCGTCAACCACCATCTTCTGGGCGAGCGAAGGGCAATTGTTGGAGAGCCCATCACATTTCGGCGCATTCTCCGAATCGGTGATGATCATCTTGAAGTCGCCCGCATTGATCCGGTAGATAAGATCCTTTGTCGTCAGCATCGTCGGAGCTGGTGCAAAGACCGCCCCCAGTTTCATCAGTGCAAGGGTCAGGATCCAGAACTCAGGGATTCGCGGGAGCATTACAAGGACCCGGTCCCCCTTGTTAATCCCAAATTTCAGGAGGATATTTGCCGCTTCATTCGAGAGGGTCTTCATATCCCAGAAAGTGAACTTCTTCTCCTCCCCTTTCTGATTCGTCCAGATCAGCGCAAGCTTATTCCGATCTTTTTCTGCCCACGCATCGACGACATCAAATGCAAAATTAAAGTACTCGGGGACATGAATTGTAAAATCAGACATCACATGAGCATAATCAGGCAGATTGCACGAGATCCAGTCTGCAATCGTCTGCCTGCTCTCTGTAGTATTCCCAATATCTTCAGTCATAAAAACGTCAATATTTGGTTTTCGATTTATTTATGGCAATCGATCTGCATCTGTTGACAAAAGAATAAGGGTGCGTCCCTTCCTCTCTCACATTCACCGATTCTATGCGTGCTTTGTACCCTCTCTTAAAAATACCCCGCTGAAAAGGCCGTAAAAGAGGGTGCAAGGATGAATACCATAAAGTTTATCCGTCATTATTATGGTCTGACACCTTTAAATGTACGAGGATGGCAGATCAACAGTACGACTCATTAAAGATCGAAAATATCGTGGCTTCCGGAGGCATTGCCGACTCTATCGATCTCCTGGCAATTTCAGAGCATATTGAGGGGTGTGAGCTCAATACCAAGCGGTTCCCTGGCGCCGTATATCGCATTAAGGATCCGAAGATGGCATCACTCATCTTCTCATCGGGGAAAGTCGTGCTCACCGGGATCAAGAATGAAAGCGATCTTGGGCGGGGCCTTGAGTTGATTATTTCATCACTCAAAGGTGCAGGTGTCACCACGCATGAAGTCCCTGATGTCAATGTCACCAATATCGTCTGTTCATATGATATGGGCAAACCAATCAACCTCAATAAGGTTGTTATAACATTGCAGCTTGAGAACATAGAGTATGAACCCGAACAGTTCCCGGGTCTCGTCTACAGGATAGAAGATCCGAAGATTGTTGCTCTCCTCTTCTCATCCGGGAAAGTCATCCTTACAGGTGGAAAGAACCTCAAGGATGTCAGGGCAGGTCTTGAAGTCCTTGAACAGCACCTTGCGGACATCCTCTGAATCTCATTTTTACCAGAACCGGTGGGTTGTGATATACTTCCTCTCCGCTTTTAAAATCTCTTTATAAAATCCATCACCGTGTGCATGGGTGGCCAGGATCCGGGATGCGGCATCGGGCCCGACCCCCCGTCCGGCAAGGGCAATTATGGCTCTCTTCCCGCTGGAGAGAACCATGTTTGCGGACCTGAGCATCTTCTTCTCAACATCCTTCTCTTCAGGTGTCTTCGTCTTTTTCCTGATTATCTGAATATTCTCCTCCTCATATGGCTTGACGGCGGCGATGAGCCGGGCACCACATTTTGGACATTCCGGGTGTTCCTCCACCCGCTCCAGAATCGTCTTCCTCTTCCACTTCCTGCAATGCATACAGGCAAGGATTACCTCCTGTGCGTTGAGCCGTCGCTTCAATGCCGCGATCACCGCCTGATCCATATCCGGCGGAGCGATCAGATCCCGTGAGGAGAAGAGCCCCTCTGATCCGATGATCGAGAGTGCTCCAATCTGAACCTCGGTATCTCCTGACCGTATCCGGGTGATAAGCCTGCCTGCTGCCCCTGCATCCATATACCTGCTGAAGAGCTCACGGTACACCTCCTCTTCGATGATGCTACCATCAAAATGTTCGCTTAAGCGGTGGAGGCTGATCTTATCATACTCGGCATCTGAATCGATCGCTCCGAACTTCTTTGCAACGGCGACCAGCTTCCATTTGTAAAGAGCAGTCTTTTTCATTGCAATCTTCAGGATCGCCTCGACATGCTCTCCTTCAAGTGAGAAGAGGATCTCTCTGACATCCTGCGCTCTGACGGTCTTTGGGAGCCGTAGAAAAATCCTGTATGCATTCACCTCGATCCCGACACTTGTTCCATACCGTGCGGATATCAGGATGGAGAGGGCACGTCCAAGGGCCTCATTGGCTTTATGGCCGCCGCAGATATTCATGATCACCCCCTCTTTGGAATGTTCAAGCATCACCAGGCGATCGGTTGGAACCGGAGTCCTGTTCTTCTCCATCTCCGAGAGGATCCTGTTGATATACGCAAGCGAATCATCATCTGCTCCATATTCGGAAAAGTTCCGGGTTCTCCTGAGCCGCCCAACCTCCTCTGCAACCTCAAAGGGCACAGGAATCTGCTCACCCTCCCATGATGGCAGCTCACCCATGCTCTTTGGTGCAGGCTCGACGGTGATTGCATCCTCAAGCACTTCAAGCACCCGCCAGAGCCTGCCGCGTGTGATGAAGACCGCCCCGGTATGGATCCACCCAACGACAAATGACTCATCAAGGGTGCCGATCGTCCTCCGGGTCACATAATCGATGATCCGGAACTTCCGCTCATCGGTGATCATCGAGAGGTTTGTGGTGAGGTACTTCCGGGCACGGCCGGTTTTTATAATACGATCTCCCTCTCTTCGGATCAGTCGGTGCTCCTCCATCCTGCTTATAGAATCATCCAGCAGGCTACCGCAATCAGATACCGGCCATGCCCGTGAAAAAATCTTCCGAATTGTCTCAATCCCGCATTCACCCCGCTCAACAGCGATTGCCGCAACCTGGTTTGCGATCACATCCGCCGGACAGCAGGGCGGGACAACCGGCTCTGTCTTATTCAAAACTGCCCGCCGTGCAATGACAAGCGATTCGAGGAGGTCGTCAAATCCGGTTGCAATGATCGTTCCCCGTGAGATCTGGTCAATCCGGTGCCCGGCCCGCCCGACCCGCTGGATCAGTCGTGCGACATCGCGTGGGGATCCAAACTGGACCACATGATCAATATGCCCGATATCGATCCCAAGCTCCATCGAACTGGTGCAGACAAGTGTTCTGATCTGTCCCTTTGAGAACCGGTCTTCGGCATCGATCCTGACCTCCTTGGAGAGTGATCCATGATGCACTTCAACATCGCCGCGTGGTATGAGGTGGTGTCCGATTGCTTCTGCCACCGATCGGGTATTAACAAAGACAAGCGAGGATCCACGACCCTGGATTGCATCCTCGATCTTCTCCACCTGCCCATCAAACCTGTCTCCCCCAAAGAGCACCTGGAGAGAGAGGCGGGATGCAACCGGCACCTCGACAATAGCAAACGGACGCCTGCCGCAGAGACAGTATCCGACCGTCTCCGGGTTTCCAACAGTTGCAGAGATTCCGATCCGCTGGAACTCACCTGCATACTCGCAGATCCGTTCAAGTGCAATTGCAAGCTGTACTCCCCGTTTACCATCGGCGAGTTCATGGATCTCATCGACGATCACATGCCTCACACCTCCCAGATGCTGCCGGAGCCTGGATCCCATCATCATCGACTGGACCGTTTCAGGTGTTGTGATCAGGAGATCCGGTGGCTTTAGAACCTGCTTCCGCCGCTCAGCCATCGTGGTATCTCCATGCCGCACACCAACAGACAACCCAAGCTCTCCACACCACCAGGTGAGTCGGGAGAGCATGTTCCTGTTCAGTGATCGAAGCGGAGTGATGTAGAGGGCAGAGAAACCGTGCCGCTCCTTCATGGTGAGAAGGGAGTGAAATATCGGGAGCATCGCGCTCTCTGTCTTTCCTGTACCGGTGGGTGCGATCAGTATCTGGTGTTCTCCCCGTAACAGGGGGGGGATTGCACGGAGCTGAATCTCGGAGAGATCGCTAAAACCCCGTTTATCAAGGGCATCCCGTATCCGCTCATGCAGAAGGGCGATAATGTGCTTCGGATCTGAGGGATCCGAGGGTGTCGATATAGGTTCCATCCTGAAGAAACACCTCTGCAGTGTCTATCCTGATGCTCCGGGAAAGAGGGGATATGCCGCTCTCCGGGATCGTTCTGATATCTATCCCGCCTGCGTACTCATAAAAGGCAGGGACGAGCAGGAGGCGGGTGGGGGTATCTGTCTCCACCATCCTGAGCTTCTTCTCATTCACCTCGGATAACAGGTAGGCAGGAGTCCCTCTCAGGGAACAGCCGACTTCATCATAGAGGTGGATAACCGGATGGTGGTGACCGGCAACAATGAGATGTCCGGCAAGATCCGGAGACGGGTAGGTATGTCCATGCAGATATCCTGTCCCGTCAATAATCACCCCATTCTTATTCAGGATCTCTTCTGCCTCCATGTACCGTTCTATTCCGGGATCATGGTTGCCCGGGAGGAGCCGGAGATCAACATTACGTCTGATTGCATCCAGAAACTCTGGCAGTTCCGTGTGTTCCTGCCAGGTGATACGGGGCACAGAATGTTTCAGATCGCCGAGGATAAGAAGGAGATCGGGATCGGTTACCTCGATACAGTTGAGTATGCGCTGAAGCCGGCTCTCCGAACTACTTTTCAGGTGCCATCCGGCAGAGTCGAGTGCACTCTCGACACCAAGGTGGGTATCAGCAACCACGAGAACCGAGATCGAACGTTTTAATAAAAGAGCCGGACCCTCGGAGAGGAACCGGGGTATCATAAAAGCCGGATAGTGCTGTTCGTCGGCATATAACAATCACCTTCTTCAAGAAGAATGGTCAGGGCTGCTTTTGCCTCACTCTCTCCCACTCCTCCTTCACCAGCTTTTTGGAGTACATCTGCAAGAAGGGCACCTTTTGGTCCTGAGCAGTCCTCTATGAGGCTGATCATCTGCCCGGTCAGATCTGGTTTGTCAGCCTGATCGTTTTGGTGTCTCTTGGGTTCTGCATCGACAACATTCAGGGCCTTTGCAACCATCTCTGCAATCTCTCTCTGTTCTTCAGAGAGTTCCCCAATCGCCTCCAGCCTTTGAATCGCCTCTTCCGCGCAGAGATAGACGAACCGATCACGTTCTTCACGCTCTACCACTTGGCAGGAATCTACAATAACCCTGATCTCCTCCCGTCCGCGCTGGGAGAGTTCACCAGAGAGTGCAACAAATGCCGGGGGCTCGGTTGCCGTGAGGAGATCGGCAACGTGTGGTCGGGAACGGTTCACCGAGATCGAAAATCCACCGGTTGGATCGCTCAACCGTGCATCCACTGCACGACTGGTCTGCACATGCACTTCGGTTAAGACACCGATCAGGAATACGCGATGAAATGTACCTCCTGTTGGAGTGATAAATCCATTTTCTCCTCTTTTTGCCCGGCGCAGCTCATCTGCGAATGCCCAGCCGACAGGATCGGTTACTTGTTCCATTGTCTGATCGTATCTGTCGGGGTGAGGCATCAGGGTATCGATAGAACGTATCCTTTTCATCCGGTGGGATCTAATGATCATGCATGGAGGATAGCCACGGGATCTGGATCGAGAAGTACCGCCCTCTTCGGTTAGCCGATATGGTCGGTCACAGGGATATCGTTGAGCGTCTGCAGAGTTATGTCAAAACGGGGACCCTCCCTCATCTTCTCCTCACCGGAAGCCCCGGTGTCGGGAAGACGACAGCAGCAGTTGCCCTTGCCCGCGAAATGTTTGGCGATGACTGGAGGATGAATTTCCGTGAACTGAATGCCTCTGATGAGAGGGGAATTGATGTTGTGCGGAACCAGATCAAGCAGTTTGCCCGCACATCTCCGATGGGGAACGCCTCGTTTAAGATTCTCTTCCTGGATGAGGCAGATTCGCTCACAACCGATGCACAGGCAGCTCTGCGACGGACAATGGAGAGTTATGCTGAAAGCTGCCGTTTCATCCTCTCATGCAACTACTCGTCAAAGATCATCGATCCGATCCAGAGCCGGTGTGCTCTCTTCCGGTTCCGCCCGCTCACCTCTGATGATGTGAAGGAAGAGATCATCCGGATTGCCAGGAAAGAGGGTCTTTCTGTCACTGAAAAGGCGCAAGATGCAATCGTCTATGTCGCTCAGGGCGATATGAGGAAGGCGATAAACACGCTTCAGGGTGCAGCAGTGGTGGCAGAGGAGATCACAGAAGAGCAGATATTTGAGATCAGTTCCACTGCCAAACCCGTTGAGATAGAGAATCTTATCTCCCTCTCCCTTGGAGGGGATTTCGAAGGTGCCGAGAGGCACCTCAGTTCACTCACACGGAATCGTGGGATTGCTCCTACCGAACTTCTCGGGCAGTGCTACCGTCATCTGGTTTCCATGGAACTCGATCGGATGCTGAAGGTGGAATTGATCAATCATGTCGGTGAGGCGGATTTCAGGATCTCCGAGGGGGCGCAGAGCGATCTCCAGATGGAAGCGATGATTGCACGGTTTGTACTGTCGGCATTGAAGAATAGAGGGATGGATCAGCATTGAATATGGATGAAGAGTTCGACGTTGAAGTTGTCGATAAATCAAAAGAATGGGCGGATTTTCTCTCGAAGAAATACAAACAGGAACTCCGGACAATCAGCCGTGAATATCCCTATAAACGATCCCTGATCATCAATTATGAAACCCTTCAGAAGTTTGGAAAGAGCGGTGTCCGGCTTGCCGACGAACTCCTCACCTACCCAAACAAGGTCTTTGCAGAGGTCAGGGATGCCCTGCGGGCACATAATCTCCTTGCGAGGAAAGATGCACATGAGATCATCCCACGGATGAATATCAGGTTCATCAACCTCCCGCGTAAAACACTTGTTCGAGATATCAGGTCCGAGCAGATGAATACGTTTGTCTCGGTCGAAGGGATTATCCGAAAGACAACCGAAGTCCGCCCCCGGATCGTTGAAGCTGTATTCCGGTGTCCGTCGGGCCATATGACACTTCGGGAACAGGGGTATGGGAAATTCGTTGAGCCTGAAAGTTGTGGCATGGGTGAATGCACTCATAAGCGCCTGGAACTGATCCATCTCAAATCAAAATTTGTCGATGCACAGAAGATTCGGATACAGGAGATTCCCGAAGGACTCCGTGGGGGTGAACAGCCCCAGATCCTTGATATTGACGCAACCGATGATCTGACCGGGCTTGCCGCTCCGGGGGATCGTGTCATCGTAAACGGGGTGCTCCGTTCGATTCAGCGGATGAATGCCGGGACAAAGAGCACCACGTTTGATATCTATCTCGATTGCAACTCCATCGAATTTGGTGAGAAAGAGTTTGAAGAGGTGAACATCACCGAGGATGATGAGGCACAGATCCTGGAACTCTCACGGGATCCAAACCTCTATCGAAAGATCGCTCATTCCATTGCTCCGACCATTTATGGGAATGATGATGTCAAGGAGGCGGTCTCTCTCCAGCTCTTCGGTGGCATTGCAAAAGAGATGCCGGATGGGAGCACGCTCCGTGGGGATGTCCATATTCTTCTCGTCGGAGATCCGGGTATTGCCAAATCCCAGCTACTCAGGTACGTGGTGAAACTCTCCCCCCGTGGTATCTATACCTCGGGAAAATCCGCAACTTCCGCAGGACTGACGGCTGCTGCGGTGAAGGATGAGTTTGGGGATGGAAAATGGACCCTTGAGGCAGGTGCACTCGTCCTCGCAGACATGGGTGTTGCGGCAGTCGATGAGATGGATAAGATGGCAAAAGACGACCGCTCATCCCTCCATGAAGCCATGGAGCAGCAGACGATCTCAATTGCAAAGGCCGGAATCACTGCAACACTGAAATCCCGGTGTGCACTTCTTGGGGCCGCGAACCCGAAACTGGGAAGATTTGACGAGTATGTGGGAATATCCGAGCAGATCAATATGCCCCCATCCCTCCTCTCGCGATTTGATCTCATCTTCATCATGACTGATAAGCCGGAGAAACAGAGGGATGAAGCAATTGCACAGCATATTTTAAAGGCGCATTCAGTCGGCGAGCTGATCATGCAGCATAAAAAGAACCCGATCGAAGGGGTGGATGAGGACTATATCAGACGTGAACTTGAACCAGTTACCCCTGAGATTGATCCGGTGCTCTTCCGGAAATATATCGCATATGCAAAACGGAACTCCTTCCCGATTATCACTGACGAAGCCCGGGACACACTTGTTGATTATTATATGAAACTCAGGAATCTCGCATCTGCCGACAAGCCTGTCCCCGTCACCGCCCGCCAGCTCGAAGCACTGGTCCGGCTGGCAGAAGCGAGCGCGCGTACCCGTCTCTCGATGTCGATCGAGCGGGATGATGCGGTACGGGTGATCAGGATTGTGGATAGCTGTCTTCGGAAGGTTGCCTATGATCCCCAGACAGGATCCTTTGATATCGATAAGATCATCACCGGTGTTTCAAAGCAGAGCCGGGATCTGATCAGGAGTATCAAGGAGACCATCCGCCAGTCTGGAGATGAGAGTGAAACTGCCCGTATCGACCAGGTTGTGGAAACACTGGTTCAGAAAGGGTTTGCACGCGATACTATCGAGAAGCAGATTGATGTGCTTCTTCGGGGAGGAGAGGCCCTTTCTCCACGAAACGGGCTAATTAAACTTATTTAGGTGATGTATATGCCAACAGACAGGGAACAAGCCGTCTTCGAAGCGGCGATTAAACTCGGTGCACTCTACCACCAGTTCGTCGGAACCCCGGTCTCACCAGAGACAGCAGACGCAATCGAGAAAGCGATCGAATCGGCAGTCAGCCTCCAGCCATATGTAACGGAGATCCATGTCAGGCTTGACCGTTCCGTTATGCTCGATAACCCGTTTGGATACTCTGAAGTCTCGGGGCGAATGTTCAATGTCACCATCTCAACACAGGTGGGAGATGCAACCTGTAAAGCAGCACTCAGGTATGAAAATGGATATCCGATGATGTCCATCATTGATTGATATGCAGAAGCCGCGCTTTCCAATAACAGATGATCATATCCATATCGATCCGGAACGGGGGATCGGTATGAAGGCGGTCAGGGAGTTTGCCAGGTCCGGTGGAACCCACCTCTTTCTGGTGACAAAACCCTCATGGTCATATGGAATCACTCCTACAATCCCAGAAGATTTCCGCATGGTCTTTGAGAAGACAATAGCCCTTGCAGCGGAATGCTGCCGGGAGGGGGTGGTGGCGTTTCCGGTTCTCGGCGTTCACCCGGCTGAGATATCACGCATGACCGGGCGAATGAGCCTTGCTGAAGCCGAATCCCTGATGATCGGAGCACTTGAACTGGCTGCCCGGTTTGTGAGCGAGGGATCAGCTGTTGCCCTCAAGAGCGGCCGCCCTCATTATGATGTGGAATCAGCGGTATGGGATGCATCAAACCGCGTGTTATATGCTTCCCTTGAATCTGCTGCAGATTGTGACTGTGCAATCCAGCTTCATGCAGAGAGCGGCCCCTGTGCTGATGTTGTGGAGATGGCTCAGAAAGCGGGAGTTCCTGTGTCCCGGGTGGTAAAACACTTTGCCACGCCTGATACTCCTCTCCATCCGTCATTCATCGCAAAGGATGACTGCATCGCAGATGCTGCCCGCGATGGCAGACCTTTTACGATGGAGAGTGATTATATGGATGAACGCGACCGCCCCGGCTCGGTGCTCGGACCCCGTTCAGTTCCGAGGTTCACTCTCCGGCACCTTGAGGCAGGTGCCTTTACTGAAGAGGATATCTGGCGTATTCATGCTCTGGTCCCCCGGGATGTCTATCATGTCGAGATCTCTCTCTGATCGAAACGATCCTTTTTGCACCATGACACCAAGTACTAGACAATGTACCTCAAGATCCATAAGGAACCGGGTGGAGGGCGGGTTGTTGCCGTCTGCGATCGCGAACTCCTTGGACAAACACTCACGGAAGGCGATATCCAGATCACCATATCAGATTATTTTTATGGAAATGTCCCTGCCTCCGAGGAGGAGGTGCGGCATGCTCTTGCGGATGCGACAAATGCGAATATTATCGGCAAAAGGGTTGTTGAAATTGCCATCTCACTTGGCTGTATTGAGCGTTCATCATACCTGATGATCGGATCTGTTCCATATGCCCTTTTCATTCAATAGGATACCATGAATATCAAAGAGACCATCTGTCCCCGTTGCGGGAACCCCTCTGAAGAGGGACTCTGTGGCCCATGCAGGCTGCATGAGATCGAATGGGTGAGTGTCTCTCCACGGGTTGAGACGATCCTCTGCCCGAGCTGTGGGTCACGGAAGGTGGGCAGCACCTGGACTGATCAACAGATGGAGAAGGAAGATCTGGCACGATCTCTTGTGATCGATGGGATCAGCTTCCATCCCGATGTCCGTGATCACGCCATGGAAATCTCGATCCGGGATATCAGTTCGAATCGTTCAAAGGCATATCTGAAGATATCCGGGACCTGTTATGGCATACCGGTTGAAGATACATTTCAGGTGCTGATCGTCTGGGGCAAAGAACAATGCGACCGGTGCTGCCGGATCTCCGGCAGTTATTATGAAGGAATCATCCAGGTACGGGGTGAAGGCAGGCGACTGACCGAATGGGAGAGCAGACGGGCCGCAGAGATCGCCTGGCAGGCGGAAGATGCCGCCCAGCAGGGGGGGGATCGCCTCTCATTTGTATCATCCATCGACTCATCAAAGGATGGAATTGATATCATCGTCTCGTCACGTGGAATCGGGCAGTCAATTGTAACTGATATCTCATCCTACTTTGGTGCACGTTCGACATCACATCCAAAACTCGTGGGTGAGAAGGAGGGAAAACGGCTCTATCGTGTGACATGGTTGATCCGGCTTCCCCGTGTCGTCCGTGGAGATATTGTTCTGCTGAAGGGTGATTACTATCAGGTCACTGGATCAGATGGTACAACCCTCAGGACAAAACACCTGCTCACCCAGCAGCCACGGAGCTTCCGGGACGATGAAAGCGTCCGGGTCATTGGTAATATCAGGGATGCAGAGGAGGCGATGGTGACATACCATGAAGGGGATATCATTGGTATCCTGGATCCAAAGACACATCTTCCCCTTGAGATCCCGGCACCAGATGGCTGCCATACACAGGCGGGCGGAGCAGTAACCATCCTCCGGGATGGTGATCAGCTGGTTGTGGTTGGATACTGATGCGTGCCCGGATACTCTCTCCCGGGGATCTCCCCTCACTATCCGAATTCTCCTGGGTTGATTTTACAAAGCGGCTGTACCGGGACGGAGATCTCATCTATGTTCCTGTCCGGGATGGTGAGGCATATGATGCCGTTATCCCGGATAGAAAGAGGAAGGGGCGAGGGTACCAGCGGCTTGGCGATACCATCATTTTCCATGGGGAAAGACCGGGACCCGCTGATATTGCTGATGTCACAACCCGTGAGCGGCCATCATGTATTCTCTTTATTCCAGGACATGTCGGATCGCTCCGCATCCCTTCATTCGAAGTGATAGCCGGAACCCCGCATGAGGTGATTCATCGTGAATCCGGTATCTCATATCATCTCGATCCCACGAAAGTGATGTTCTCACAGGGGAACCGGGGTGAGAAGGAGAGGATACGATCCCTGATATCATCCTCAGGGAGAGAGGAGCGGATCGCAGATATGTTCGCCGGAATAGGGTATTTCACCCTCCCAGCAGCTGTTGGCGGTGGGTATGTGCACGCGATGGAGATCAATCCAGATTCGTATGGGTATCTCCTGAAAAATATCCGGGAGAATGATCGTATGCACCGGATTACTGCTGATTGCGGTGACTGCCGGGATCTCCTCTCCGGCAGGTATGATCGCGTGATCATGGGACATTTTGATGCAGCTGGATATCTTGAAGATCTGTTCCCTCATGTCGGGAGTGGCAGTATCATCCACCTCCACACGCTGAACCCTGATGAAACGATAATTCAAAGAGTACTATCCGAATCCGGATTTGATGCCGATATTACTGTGCATAGAATAAAGAAATATGCCCCCAAAATATGGCATAGTGTTATGGATCTGGTGATTACATGAGGCGGACACTGGAAGGGAAACTGATTGTGCTGGCGGTTACAGGAAGCATCGCCGCAGTTGACTGTGTCCGGCTTGCTCACGAACTCCGGAGGAGAGGGGCTGACGTGCAGGCGGTTATGTCGGAAGCTGCTGCAGGAATCATCAGTCCTGAAGCACTCACCTATGCAACCGGACGGGATACGATCAGAACAATCACCGGGCATGTCGAGCACGTGATCTATTGTGGTGATGAACGGGAGGCCGATCTCCTCCTGATTGCTCCCTGCACAGCAAATACGATCGGAAAGATCGCCTGTGGAATCGATGATACGCCTGTTACCACCTTTGCAACCACTGCTCTTGGGAGTGGTCAGCCGATTCTTCTCTCTCCGGCAATGCACCATTCGATGTACCGACATCCCGCAGTTCTGAAGAATCTTGAGATCCTGAAAGAGTATGGTATTTCTGTTATTCCTCCACGCATTGAGGAGGGGAAGGCAAAGATTGCAACCATTGATGATATCGTCCTCTGGTCTGAACGGGCGGTGCTCGGCAGGCCACTTGCCGGAAAGAAGGTGCTGATCACAAGCGGTGCCTGCCGGGAGCCGCTCGATGATGTCCGTCTCCTGACCACCCGATCAACCGGGCAGATGGGGCGGGAGATTGCCCTTGAAGCATTCAGACTTGGTGCTGATGTGACCGTCGTTCATTCGGGCCGCTTTCCAGGTGTCCGGAACGTGAGCGTGGAGACAGCAGGCGGGATGATGGAGGCGGTCCGGGCTGAGCTTGATCTCGGGGTTGATATCTATATCAGTGCGGCTGCGATCTCAGATTATGCACCTGATTGGATCGCAGGCAAGATCCCATCAGGTAAAGAACAGGAGATTACACTCCGTCCTCTTCCAAAAATAATTGATCTCGCGCTATCGAATCCGGCTATCACGACGATCGGCTTCAAGCTGGGCGATGATGCCGCAGTTGAAGGGCGTGAGCTTCTGAGACGCGGGGCATCGATGGTTGTTGCCAATCCCCCATCGGTGATGGGTTCTCCCACAGGAACATTTCTGATCATGGGAGATGGCCCTGATATTTCTGTTTCAACAAAAGAGGAGGTTGCCTTCGAGCTATGCCGGCGTCTGTGAAAGCCTTCTCACCAGGTCATATATCCGGATATTTCTCAAAGGTAGTGGGAGATGTGCCCGGGTCTACCGGAAGCATCGGTGCCGGGCTTGTCCTTGCAGAAGGGGTGACTGCTACGGTGGAGCGGTCAAATGAAACGGAGGTTATCGTTGTTGCAGATGGGGTGGAGACGATCGGATCCCCCCCGATTGAGAACGTGCTGGAGAGGATGGGGGTGCGTGCTTTTGTACAGACAGAATCTCTCCTTCCGATCGGATCGGGTTTTGGCCTCTCCGCAGCCTCCCTTCTGGCAACAATCACAGCAGCAGATGAGCTCTTCTCCCTCTCAATGGGGATGGCGGAGATTGCCCGTTCTGCCCATGATATTGAAGTATTACATGGGAACGGACTGGGTGATGTGGCAGCAGAGCTTGGCGGAGGGCTCGTCTGCCGGACTGCACCCGGCATCAACGGGGTGGCCGGCCGTCTCATGGGCCTGGAAATGCCGGTTGCTATCGTCAGCCTCTCCCCAATCTCCACCAGGTCAGTGCTCTCATCTCCTGACACAATGGAAAAGGTTGCCTCGGCATATCCCGGCAGGTCTCCGGCTGATATCGATGATTTTTTCGCTCTCTCCCGTCAGTTTGCTGAAGCATCCGGTCTGATCACGCATCGGGTGAGAGTCATCCTCTCTGCCTGTGATGATGCCAATGTTTTGGCATCCATGACGATGCTCGGGGAGGGAGTATTTGCATATGGTGAGAAGGCAGCGGCAGTACTTTCGCAGTTTGGGATTGTGTATAGTACCCATGTTGCTGATGCAGGTCCGATGATTCTGGAGGTGAACAGATGATCCCCCGGAACCATCCGCGGTACCGCTCACTCAAGATGCGGGAGTCGCTCGCAGCCGCAGCACGGAGTGGTCTCGTCTCGTTTGAGGGTCTTGCGGCACATGGCCGGGGTGAGGCATTTGATTACCTGATCGGGGAGCGGACGACCGCCAGTGCAGCAGATGCAGAACGGCTTGCGGCACAGTTGATCCTCTCTGCAGTTCGCCCGGTCTTCTCGGTGAATGGAAACTGCGCTGCACTCGCAGCAGACGAGATCGCAGCACTTCAGAAGAGAACAGGGGTGGCAGTTGAGGTGAATCTCTTTCACCGGACCGGGGAGAGGATGCAACAGGTCGCAGACCACCTGACCGCTCATGGTGTGGAGGTGTTGACGGGTGAGTGTGAGCGGCTTGTCCCGCTTGAACATGATCGCGGCCTCTGCCTGCCTGAGGGTATTGGATCTGCGGATCTCATTCTGGTTGCCCTTGAGGATGGCGATCGCTGCGAGGCGCTCAGGAAGATGGGGCGGGTTGTTATTGCGATCGACTTAAACCCGCTCTCCCGCACTGCCCGGCTTGCAACACTTCCGATTATCGACGAACTGACCCGTGCGCTGCCGGCAATCACCGCCGCCTGCCTGGAAGAAGTGGCGGGAGATTATGAGGAGATTGCAGCTTCGATCGATAACCAGAAATTCCTTGCAGATGCATTGAGAGAGATGAGGGAGAGGTTGGCCTGATGCTCTGGATAGAGAAGTACCGCCCCCGTGGGCTTGATGAGATCCTTGGAGAGGAGCATATCAAACGGCAGCTGAAATATTTTGCTGAATCCGGATCGTTTCCTCATCTGCTTCTCTCGGGTCCTCGTGGGACAGGAAAGACTACGGCACTTGACTCCTTTCTTGAGCTTATCTATCAGGATCACGTTGCTGAAAACGTAACGGTGATCCCCTCGGAGACACTCTTCTCCCAGGGCCGTGCATATCTTGAGGCAAATCCAAAATTCACTCCCCTTTACCAGAAAGGCCAGAGTGTTCTCTCCAATTTCAAATATATCGTGCGATGGCATGCCTCCCTGAAGCCACTGAATCGTGAGTTCCGGGTTATTGTCTTTGATTGTGCAGATGCACTCTCCCATGATGCACAGAACGGTCTTCGCCGGACAATGGAGCGGTTCAGCTCCACCTGCCGTTTCATATTTGTGACAACGCAGCCCGCAGCCTTGCTCAGTCCGATTCGATCCCGCACTCTCCCCCTCTCGTTTCTCCCGATCGAAAACAGTCTCATTGCAGATCGGCTCCGGGAGATACTGCGATCTGAGGGGAAGAGTGATCTCATCCCTGATGATGATCTGGAACTCCTCTCCATTGCAGTGCAGGGAGATCTGAGGAAGGCGATTATGCATCTTCAGGTGGCAGTGGAGCTTGGAACTCCGATCAATCCCGGGGAGATTGATGTGAGCGAGATATCACGGTTTGGTACTGCGATCATCGAGGCGATCAGGCAAGGCGATCTTTCCGGGGCAAGGAAGGGTGCAGAGAGCCTGATGATAGACTATGGTCTTTCAGGATCTGACCTGATCGACACGCTCCGGAGATCACTGAAGGTATGTTGTAATAATCCTGAAGCAACGCTTCTCCTTGCTGAGGCTGATGCGATGCTCGGAATGTCGGGGAATGAATATCTCCAGGTAAATGCCTTCCTGGCAAACCTTGAGGAGTTGAAATTATGAGCAGGGCAAAGGTACAGGCACATTATGATGAGGTTGCCGGGGTCTATGATCAGCGGTATGATCTCCGGCAGGGGCGGCTGTACCACCAGCATCTCAGCACTCTGGTTCTTGATCGACTCAAAGACGGGGGCTTCCTCCTGGATCTTGGATGTGGAACTGGTCTGTTTATTGAGCATTACTCAAAAAACGGAGGTGTTGCCGTTGGGCTTGACATCTCTCCCGGCATGGTCAGGATGGGGCGTCTCCGCTGCCCGTATTCTGAATTCCTTGTCGGAACAGCTGATGTTCTCCCATTTGAGGATGAAACATTCGACAGCATAGCCAGTCTCCTTGCATTTACCTATCTCAATGATCCGGGGGCGATGCTCCGCGAGTCATATCGTATCTTAAAACCAGGTGGCAGGATTGCTATCTGTACGCTCTCATGGAATATGCTCACGTGGATGGTACCCTTCTTCTACCGGCTCGGTGAGCGTCTTGGATTGAACAAGATTGGAGTGGGTGATTTCGGGGAGCATTACTATACCGGAAAAGAGATGGAGGTGATGTTCACAGAGGCAGGATTTGTTGATGTTCGATCGGCACGCTGCTCATTTGCACACTACACCCTCTCCCCCCGGCTCTTTGGCATGGCTCAGAGATTTGAGCCATTCATCGAGGCCCATATCCCCTATCTTGCATTTAATGTAATAGTGAGTGGGAAGAAGGAGTAAAAAAGAGAGAATCAGAGCCTCTTCAGTATCCGCTGCTTCTTCTCCCGTGCCGCATCTGCAGCACGGTCAATCTTTCTTTTCATCTCCTCGAAATCCCCGCCCTGCTTCTCAACGACCTTCTTCAGCGGGGTATAGGCAGCCTCACGGAACTGCGGGGAAAAATCAGTCTCGACTCCATCAGAGAGGAGAACGGAGTCTGCGGATCCTTCTTCTGCATATCCGATGATAGCAACGGCAACTCCGCTTTTCCGGATCACCGAGATGACGCGTTCTGCTGCCTTTGGTGGAACCACGACAAGGAGTGAGTCGATGGATACACCGAGATAATCGATTCCGAGTGTGTCCAGGAGTGCGAGGACACGCGGATTGATGAGATGGCGGATCTTCTCTTCCTCAATGATGATCCGGCAGCCTGCGGTCTCAGCCATCTCATAGGTGTCACCCCTGAGCCCACCGTTGGTGACATCGGTCATTGCGTGGATCTCTGTGAAGACCGGATCATTCACGAGCGCATCGCATGCCCTCAGGAAATTGAGGTTGATCGTCTCATCCACATATTCTGCATTGCCGGAATAGATGGCAGCAGTGGCAATGGTGCCGCCGCCGGATCCTTCCGTCATCAGGAAGAGATCGCCCGGCATGATCTTTCTTCTGGCGGTGATATGGTCTGCGACCCCGACGACGCCGACACATCCGGTCATCCGGTCGCCGATCACCATATCGCCCCCGATACGGAGGGTGGATCCGGCGATGAGCGGAACACCCAGTGCCTCTGCGACGGTGGTGATCCCGGCTGTGTAATCGAAGATCTTCGCGACATCGCCATCATCTGCGACGTGGATATCGGAGATGAGCCCGACAGGAGTTGCCCCCATCACATAGACGTCACGAAGGGTTGCCCGGGTGGCATGGAAGCCTGCGAGGAAGGGATAGTCCGAGAGGCGGGAGTGCATGCCATCAACAGTTGCGATGATGTACTGGCCCCCCGCCTGAACGACTCCGCCATCATCCATCTCTAATACCCCGACCGATGCACCCGTGTCCCCGATGATTTGGGCGATCTTTCGGTGTGCATAGAAGTCGCCGGTTCCACGGGAGCCGACACCAAACTCTCCCATGGAGACGCCAGCTTTTTCATAGGTGAAGAGGTCTCCCGTCAGACCCTCGGTGAGCCTCACTTCCTCGATTGCAGCTGCCGCAAATGCCCCGGCATACTCCGGGGTGAGATCTTTTATCTCAAGTATCCGGTCACGGAGGCGGATGCGCAGGTCATCATCTGTGCATCCTTCAGCCAGATGTCTGCGCACATATCCTTCAATATCCATATATGATTCTGTTGATCGGGAGGGGCAATAAAGGCGTGATCCTGATGCATCTCCAGGAATCCCAGATGATAGATACATTCGTGCAGGGCGCACGCTCTTGATCGCAAACCTCATGAAGCCGGAGGATGAGAGTTCTATAGTTCATGACTGCTCCATTGCTCCCCACTGCCTGTACGATCGCCGGCTCGGATTCGAGCGGGGGTGCCGGCCTCCAGATCGATCTGTTGACCTTTGCCGCGTACGGCGTCTATGGCCTCTCTGTGGTGACGGCAGTCACGGCCCAGAATACACACAAAGTCGCAGGGGCATGGGTGCAGTCAGCTGATTCTGTTTCGGCGCAGATCACCACCCTCTGCGAGGAGTTTACGGTTTCTGCCTGGAAGACCGGGATGCTTGGGAATGCTGCTGTTATTGAGGCGGTGATCGATTCGCTCCCGCCGGGCGCCCCGCGTGTCCTTGATCCGGTGATCGTCTCGACGAGCGGCCACCGGCTGCTCACAGAAGATGCTCTTTCACTCCTGAGAGACGGGCTGATCCCGCGATCAACAGTCGTCACCCCGAATATCCCTGAGGCGGAGATTCTCAGTGGTATCACGCCGATCCGCTCACTCGATGATATGCGGGAGGCGGGATCAGTCTTCCTCTCCTATGGCGCAGATGCGGTCGTCATGAAAGGCGGGCACCTGGGATGCGGAGATGCGTCGGTCGATCTTCTCATCACCCGGAATGGAGAAGAGGCGTTCTCTGCCCCGAGATATCCCTATGAGGTTCATGGTTCGGGATGCTGTTTTGGCTCTGCGATCACCGCAGAGCTCTGCCAGGGATCGGATCTCCGTGGGGGGGTGGCGGGTGCCAAACGCTTCATCGACGGTGCAATCCGGCATGCGATCCAACTTCCCTCAGGGGGGGCGGTGCCGAATCCCTTCTGGGAGTGGCCGCTTTCCAAAAGACAAACCGATCCCTTAATCTGATCCCATTAACCACCATCTCCATAATGGATGCAACCGATCATGCCATCCTTGACGCGTTGATGGGGGATGCCAAAATACCGCTTGCAGATCTCGGGAAGCGGCTCTCCATTGCTCCCTCGACGGTCTTCAAGCGGATCGAGCGGATGAAGCAGGAAGGTGTGATCGAGCGGTTTACGATTGCGGTCAATCCCGAGTTCTTCCCCCGGCGTCTGGTCTCGTTCCTCTCCATCAAGGTTGATCCGGATGCAGCAGCAGATCTGATCGCCTATCTTGCAGGGAAACAGATTGTCCGGGAGGTCTTTGAGGTGCTTGAGCCAAATGACTACCTGATAAAAGCGGTCACAACGGACATATCCGAACTGAAGACTGACCTGATCCATCCGCTCTCTGCACTGCCGGGGGTCAGGGAAGTTAATACTATATTGGCAGTGAAGAAGATCAAGGAGCAGACATATGTTGGGTAGGCTGGATATATTGGGTGGCGTGTTGGTTCCGGGTGGTTGGTATGGCCTTTGAATTACTGCATGGATTACTTGCGATCATCACCCTCCTGATGGGTGCGGCATTGAATGTGCTTGTGTACCTCAGCTATAAGCGGGTGAAGGATAGAACGCTCCTCCTCTTTAACCTGGGGTTGTTCCTGCTGGTGATCGGCATCGTCTTCTCGGATGTTGTCGCGATGATACAGGGAGACACCGTCTTATCGTACTGGTCGATTGTGATCGCACGCCTCTTCCAGATCGCAGGAATCGGGTGCATGATCACGGGAGTGGTCAGATAGGAACAGGGATAGAGATAAACATAGAGGTAGAGGTAGAGATAAAGAGCCGTTGGAGCCGGGATAGAGGTTTTTGGGATGGGTTTTGGATCATCGTTTGCACGGGACTGGACGATCAGCAAAACCTCCAGGTTTTTTGGGAAGAACCGGATCGCCGATCCCCTGCTTGCCCGTCTGGCCGATGATCCATCCCCCGAGATCCGCGACGCAGTCACCCGCCACACCTATTCGCTCGGGCAGGAGCATGGTGCCGGATTCCGGGAGCGGGTGCAGGCAGAGGATGTCCTCACTATTGTCGAGAGTTTCCTGATCACCATCGGGGTGCCGTATGATCGGAAGGGCACCACCCAGATCACTATCCGGACCGATTTTACCATCCCGGCAGATCACCCCCTCTGTACCCCCGTGATTGCCGGCGCCTACCTGCGGGGGCTCCTTGCCGGGCTCCTCCCGGACTGGATCTCCGAAGAGACAGATGGGGAGATCCGGTACTCGGGTAGAAATAAATAATCATTGTTTTGTTTTTAATGAAATACTATTTCTCCCACACGTTCCCGAATAGTGTTTCTTTCTCTCCACGTCCTCTGACACAGTATTTAAATAGTTCCCCTCCCATTGTCTCCTCATACACACCGAAAATCCAATGGATTATCCGGTGATGTGAGGTGAATGATTATGTCTATGAAGAGAAATGACGATGCGGTATCACCGGTTATCGGTGTTATCCTGATGGTCGCCATCACGGTGATCCTTGCTGCAGTCATTGCAGCGTTTGTCTTCGGGCTCGTCGGCAATATCGGCGGCGCGAAGGTTGTTGGTATGACAACAACAATAAATTCAAGTAATCCTGATACAATTGATATACTCTGGCAAGGTGGAGCCGATTTGGCCAGTCTACAGGATATTTCAGGAACTGTCAATGGTACATCTTTTGATCCAGTTAATGTTACCCCGAGTATAGGATCAATAAGCACGATTAATACTACTCATGATATTGAGGGTCGAGTTGTCCTTGTTGGTGAATTCTCTGATGGTAGCGAACAGATTCTGCTAGACAAAGGATTTTAATTAAAGTATCGTAAAGGATGAAAAATCATCCTTTTTATTTTCGGAAGGTTTATCAAATGGAAATAATTAACTATTTTAAGTTAATCATATAGAATTCTTAATAGATATCTTATTGATTTAATCTAGATAATCTCTCTTCTACAAAGAGTCTTCCCCGATGAATCTCTCAACCATCCCCGCAGCTTCCTTCTCCCGCTCACCGCCGCACTTCCGTGCAAGCGCCAGGTGATGCCGGATCAGCCATTCCAGTTCGGGATCGTGGTTCATGATATACCGGGTTGCGTGCACCGCCGCCTCGATGATCGCGTTGAAGCCCCGGTTCACCGGACGGATGGAGCGGACGAGCACCTCTTCCTTGATCGGGGTGAGGAGGATGCTGTATGCCTCGCTGCTCTCGCCGATCACCTCTGCCCGGAAGGCAACCCATGCCTCGGCGGCGGCGAGGCGGTGCATCGGGGTGCCGTCGATTATCTCGGTTGTGAATGCATCATCCGGGAGATCGCCGAATGCGGACTCGACATAGATCACCGGATCATGGATCAGGTTTGCGACGAACCATCCGTCCCCGACGATATTTGCTGCGGTATGGCTCCTCTTGAAGAGTGCGAGGGTGTGGCGGCCGCCCCGGAGGATGATACCCATCGGTGCCGCATTCAGATGAGTGGTGCCGATCACCTCGTTGATGCCTTCCTGAAGGATGCTATCCTGCATGCTGGTCTCCTTCCGGGTGCTTTCATCCGGCGACTGGTCATCTGACTGATCCCGAATATGATCCCCCCTCTGATCCCTTACCTGTCCCATTGCCATCCCTCGGTGAGTGCGAGATAGATCCCGGCGATGGTGATGTCCGCAAGCGATCCCGGATTAATACCGCGGCGGATACACTCCTCATCCATCGAGGCGACCGTCCGCCGCCCCGCCTGCACCTCCTGTGCCATCGCCATCGCCTCCTCTGCAACCATTGCATTGAACTTCTTGGCGATGAAGGTATCCATCTCCTCTGCCATCAGGTCGATGAAGAGAGGACTGATAGATCCGGCACCGCCGGGGGCATCATGGAGCCGGTCTGCAAATCTTCTGGTCAGGGTGTAGCCGTCTATCCATTCGCGGCAGATCATGTCCTTTGGTGCTGAATATGCCATCACATCGAGGAGGGTCATCCCCTCTCTTCTGATCTCTTCAATCGATTCGGGGTCATTCACATCCAGCCCGTCTGACTCGATCACCCTGACCTGTGTCTCAGAAAATGCCTTGTAAAAGAGTACAGCATCGTGCACCGTGGTCTCCCTGGTCAGCCGGAGAGCGCCCGGAATATCTCCTCCGGCGATAAGCGGCAGAAGAAGGATAAAAGCGCCGAAATGGGTGTTGCCGCCTGAATGGCAGCTGGTTCTGACAACTGCATCATAGATCCCCTCCCCGATACCGAGGTTCCCCCCCTCCACTGCATCAAGGGTGGGGCGGCAGGCGATCATCGATGCAAGAAAGTGTTCGAGCCGGGTGTCCTCGTAATCATGGCAGCGATCGACATTCCCCGGCTTCGGATATGCAGTCACCTCAAGCATCATTGCGAGCTGGGCACGCTCAGCACGGGATGTCGGCGGGCACTTCATGGAAGATCTCCTCCATAATCTTCTCTGAAAGTCTCCTTTTATTCTTCATATAGTCTGTCTTCTGGATATTCAGGTTCTTGAGCGTCATATCGCGGAACATGCAGGGGGTTGAAGATTTGCAGCACCAGGCAAGGCTCCCAAAGCAGGTATGGGCACCATCCTGAAGGGGTGTGCCCGCCACTGCTCTCCGTTTCAGGTCAACATATGCTTCCCGTTCCATGTGTAATCCCTTCAGTGTCGGGAGAAGTGGACATTCCTTCACCGGCATACAGCAGAAGGCAAGAGCCCTGAGATCCCCGCCCCGGCAGAGCTGCTTTGGTGCGTTATACCACCCGGTCTCATCTGCATATCGCCGGATCGCAGCATCCAGCCCTTTCAGGGTATGGAGATCGGCCTTCCGTGCAACAGAGACGAGATCCGCACCATGGGAGAACTGTTCCATCACCCGATCATAGGAGTGCATCGAGTTATTGGCGATGATCTGGAGGGGGCAGGAGTTTCTGATCTGGCGGATCTTCTGGTATCCAGCATCCATTACGTCAACATGGATGATATCCGCACCCGCCTTCCAGAGGGCACGAGCGAGTGCCCGCTCGTCAGTGATGCCGGCCCTGATCTTCACCGAGACGCAGATATCAAATTTCTTTAAGGCTTTGACAATTGAACAGAGATCATGGTGGTGGGTAAGCAGGTGTTCGCCTGCGCCTGCCGTGATCATCGGCATCTGGCGGCAGTGTGCATCAATCTCATAGACTGCGATATCACCAAGCTCATCTGCGAGCAGTTCAAATGATCCAGCAGATGATCCCCGGAGATTGATACCGGGCACAATATCGGATCCCTTCAGCTTCCCGACTTCTTCCCGGATCCCTTCAACCGGATCGGGGAAGAAGAACTCCGCTCTCCCGGCTTCGGCAAGATCATGGCTTGCAAGTACTGTCTCTTCATCGATGGAGAAACCCCCAAGGAACGCAGCACCGATATGCCCACCTCGCTCAAGTGCATATGCTGCATCCACAACTCCGGCCATGGATGCCAGTGCAATGGGTGTCCTGACGATCTGCTGGTTCATCAGGAGTTCAAACCGTTCGTATGCCTCCATCATAGATTCACTATAATTAGAGATGATAAGGGATAGTAGTTTGGATCTGCCTCTGCGATACCGAATCGATAATACTTTTTATCTATACTTGTACAACTTTACTATAATGGCTAAGAAAGGTTTACTACTGGTTGGACATGGGAGCAAACTCCAGCACAACAAAGAACTGGTCGATAACACGGCTGCACTCATCGCCGAAAAGAATAATGATTATATTGTAAAATCCGGATTTATGAGCATGAACGAACCCTCTGTACAGGATTCAATCCAGGCGTTCTCAGAAGAAGATGTTGATCTGCTCGTCGTTGTTCCGCTCTTCCTGGCAAAGGGCATCCATATCCTCAAAGATATCCCCGGTATCCTTGGTCTTGAGGAGGGGAAGAAGAGGGGGGTGGTGACGCTGAATGGGAAAGAGATCCCACTCGTCTATGCCGATCCGATCGGCGGTGATCCGCTCCTTGCAGAACTGATGCTGAAGAATGCGGAGAATGCCATCCGCGATCATCTCTGATCGTTCTATGTGCCTGCTCACGCTCGATACGATTCATGGGGGAGGAGTGATCGCCTCCGCCCTCCGTGAGCGGGGATATTCCGTCGATTCTGTGGATGTCTACCGGGGCAGTGAAGGCATCGCTCCAGAAAAAGCAATGATGAACTCATACTCCTGCGCTATTGCTCCTGTCCATCTCGATCCTGCATACCCCCTGCTCCATGCCGGGATGCCGGTGATCACCCATCACCAGGCAGCCGGAATTCTGATGGGGCCTGATCTTCCACACCCGATGATCGAGATCACCGGCGCTGCCGGCAAGACAACAACTGCCTATGCGCTTGCCCACCTGATGAGAGGTGATGGTATCCTCCATACCTCCTCGGGAACCATCAGGTATCCCGCTCACGAGATGCTTGGTCGATCAAGTATCACCCCTGCGAGCCTGATATCCCCTGCACAGCAGGCACACTCACTTGGCGGATGGTTCATCGGCGAATGCTCGCTTGGGGTCTCGGGGAGGGGGGATCTTGGAATCCTTACCTCGGCAGATGACTACCCAATCGCCGCAGGAAAGCGATCAGCCCTTGCGGCAAAATGCGAATCCTTAAAGACGTGCAGAACTGTTCTCCTCCCTGATGGAATCAGGCTGGATCACCATCCGGATCAGCATACTGTGGGTGAGATCGTCTCGTGTGATGAACGTTCGATCTCCTATGAGTATAACGGGATCAATGGCTCATTTGATCATCCGCTCCTCTCACTGAAGGGATACCGTATACCACTGATGACCGCCGCAGCCGCCGCATGTATCCTCGGCATTGATCCCTCACCTCTCTCTTCATTTAAGCCGCTTCCCGGCCGCATGCAGACAGCGATTGAGAATGGGTGCCTGATCGTCGATACCTCAAACAGCGGAACAACATGCGAAACCACCATTGAAGCAGCATTATATGCCCGCAGGATACAGCCGGATAGCCCGCTTCATCTTGTGATAGGGCAGGATCAGCATGCGGTCTGTGAAAATTTTGCAGAATCCGATATCAAACGTGCGATAGCAGAGATCCATCCTGACACACTTACGCTCGTGACTATGAACCCCCAGGCGGAGTTCTTATCCGGCTATCCCGATGCCACTCTCACCTCCTCACTTGAAGAGGCAGGGGATCAGGCTCCTCGCACGCCGGGAACAATTCTTCTCCTTGCAGTAAAAACATGGAGGTAACACCACTATGCAGTACATTCAGCCACGCCCAAGTTCCATTGTCGCCGCCCTGTATACCGCCCGTGATCTCGGAGTCGATGTTGCTATCCTCCATGGCCCCTCGGGATGCTCGTTCAAGCATGCCCGTCTGCTTGAAGAGGACGGGCTCAGGGTGATCACCACATCCCTCGCTGACAATGAATTCATCTTCGGGGGCCAGCAGCTCCTCGAGGATGTCCTCAGGTATGCCGAGAAGACGTTCTCACCTGGGAGAATCGCGGTTATCGGGACCTGTGTCTCGATGATCATCGGGGAGGATATGCAGGCGGCAATTGACTCTTCGGGAATCACAACCCCTGCAATAGCGATTGATATCCATGCAGGCTTCTCCGAGAATATCGACGGGGTCATCGCCGCCCTTGAACCTGCTGCCAGGGAGGGGTGGATCAGCGAAGAGGAACTGACACGGCAGCGCCATCTCCTCGCACAGGCAAATGAGGTTGAGCGGCTCCGGGGTGCGGCATCAAAGCGGTACATCGAACCCGAGCGTGGGGATCTGAAACATATCGCAGCCGCCGCCCTCCTTGACTGTGCACGATCTGGTAAAAAAGGAATGGCGATCATGAACGCGAAGAAGGAGACGGCATACATGTTTATGGACGAGCTCTGTGCCCTCCATGAGGCAGCACCCGATGCGGATATCATCTATTACGCAAATCTCGATGATCGCGGTCTTCCCAAGGTCAGGGGCGATGCGGAGCGGATCCGCACTGAAGCAGAGGAGCGGGGGCTTCCACTATCGATAATCGGATCGCTGGACGAGTACGGGGCACTCGGGGATGAACTTGGCCGGGCAATTCGTGAGAGAGATCCGGAGTACCTCTTTATTGTGGGCGTTCCTCATGCGGTTCCTGCGGAATATACCGAAGGAATCACCGTCTTCTCAATTACAAACGGGCCCCGGCAGGTGGCACCACTCCGCGAACTCGGCCACCGGCATGTACTGGTAGAGATCGATCTCCATCCAAAGACACTGGGGGTCCGGTCGATTGTTGAGAGTGAATTTGGGGCGGTGCTCAGGAGCATGAAATGCGCACCCTCCTGATCTCTGGTGACCGATCAGGTTGCGGGAAGACGAGCATCACGCTTGCCATCTCTGCGATCCTCGCGAAGAGAATGCCGGTCCAGACATACAAGGTCGGTATGGATTATATCGATCCCTCGTACCTGACCGGTGTCACCGGACGGCCCTGCAGGAATCTCGATTCCTATGTACTGAATGCAGAGGGTCTCCGGGGGATCTATTCGCATGCCGCAGCGGGTGCGGATATCGGCGTCATTGAGGGTGTCCGGGGACTCTATGAGGGATCCGAGGTACTCGGAGATACCGGGAGCACGGCATCTGTTGCCAAGGTTCTTGGTGTCAATTGCGTCCTTGTCATCAATGCAAAGAGCATCACACGGAGTGCCGCTGCGATTGTGCGGGGTTTTCAGTCCTTTGATCCGGAAGTCCGGATTAAAGGCGTGATCCTAAACAATGTATCGCGTGGCAGACATCTGGAGAAGGCCAAAGGTGCAATCGAGCACTTCTGCGGGATACCTGTTGTGGGTGCGGTGCCGAATATGCCGGAGATGGAGCTGGCGATGCGGCACCTGGGCCTCGTCCCCTACCGTGAAGGGAGCGAGGATAGCGCATTCTCAGAGCGGATCAGCATGATCGCCCGGATTATTGAGGAGTATATCGATATCGATGCCCTTCTGGCTCTCGCAGAAGAACCGCTCCACCCGGGAACCCCTCACCCTGCCTTTGCAAACAAAAGAGAGTTGGATCTTGCGATTGGTATTGCCTATGATGAAGCCTTCACCTTCTACTATGCAGATCTCTTTGATCTCCTCCGCGCAGGCGGAGCCAAACCCATTTACTTCTCCCCGATCCATGACCGGCTCCCGGATGCAGACGGCTATATTATCGGCGGCGGCTATCCGGAACTCTATACTGAAGCACTGGAGCAGAACAGAGCCATGCGGGATGATATTATCGCTGCTTCAGAGAGTCAGATCCCGATATATGCTGAATGCGGGGGTCTGATGTATCTCACCCGGTCGATCACCAAAACGGCTGGATGGCAGGGGCAGGCAAAGGAATCCTCCCATGAGATGTGTGGCGTCTTTCCGGGAGAGACCGTGATCCCATCCGGGCGGGTGCTCGGATACGTCGAGGGGGTATCACTCGGGGGTCCCATGGGAGAAGCGCACTTTCGTGGGCATGAGTTCCATTACAGCGAGACACAGATGGATCCTGGTCTGCAGTATGCATTCCGTCTCTCCCGTGGGAAGGGGATAGATGGAGGTAATGACGGAATCCTCGTGAACAATACCATTGGAAGCTATGCACACCTCCACCCGGTAGCAAGTGCTGATATGATCGCGTCATTCCTTGAGTGTTGCCGCCGGCCGCATACAAAGCAAAACTAATACATTGATCCTCTTTCCAATACACTAATATGGAAGTATATATCGATGGAACATTTCTCCCGGAAGAGGAGGCGAAGGTCTCTGTCTTTGACCATGGTTTCCTCTATGGTGATGGTGTTTTTGAGGGTATCCGGAGTTATAACGGGCGAATTTTCCGGCTGAAAGAACATATCGACAGGCTGTATGATTCAGCAAAGATGATCGATATGACCGTGCCTGTCTCAAAAGATGAATTTGCTGAGATTATCATCGAGACGGTCAGGAGAAACGGGGTTAAGAACGGCTATATCCGCCCGATCGTCACCCGTGGAGCCGGTACGATGGGGCTCGATCCCCGCCACTGTCCAAAGCCGACGATTGTCTGTATCGCAATGGAATGGGGTGCAATGTATGGTGATCTCTATGAAAAGGGTCTGACTGCGGTCACTGTTGCCATACGAAGGAATGCACCGGATACCCTCCCACCCAATGTGAAGAGCCTGAACTATCTCAATAACATCCTTGCAAAAATTGAGGCAAATTACAAGGGTGGGGATGAGGCGATCTTCTTTGATACACAGGGCAGGATATCAGAGGGATCCGGCGATAACATCTTCCTTGTCAAGAATGGGATCATCTATGCTCCTCATACCCTGACAAACCTGAAAGGAATCACCCGGGATGTCCTCATTGAGATCGCAGAAAAGCTCGGCATTGAATTGAAAGTAACAGAGCTTGGGTTCTTCGATCTCTATACCGCTGATGAGATGATCGTTACGGGAACTGCTGCTGAGATTGCTCCGATCGTAACAGTTGATGGCAGGGCAATCGGCAGTGGACGACCGGGGCCCATCACCAAACAGATCATGGCCGCGTTCAAAACAATCACCGAGACTGAAGGCACCCCGGTCTGATCCGGGTCATGGATTGGAGAAAAAGCAGTCTGCTGGATAGAGACATATCAATATCTTTTTATTTGCAAAGGTCTACCTTGTATAGCACTTTTGTTGCATGGCTGATATAGTGTAGTGGCCAATCATGTCGGCCTTTCACGCCGACGACTGGGGTTCGAATCCCCATATCAGCATCATCTGCTTTTAAAATTACGTTTCATCTCTATTTTATGTCTTTTTTGGTAGTCTGGTAAGTGGTATGTCTTTTTGGTCATTCCATATCTGTCGTCTACATACGATAAAATACTCACTTTTTATCGACTATGGACGATAGGTATATGAATACATATGTCCATTCTAGATCATGGATACCGTTACCAAACTCAAAGCTGCGATCATTGAGTGGCAGGAGAGGGATCTTCCGAAGCTATATCCCCGGCGATCCAGCATACAGCTTGAACTTCCTCATATCAATGATATCATTGGCGTGAGGCGATGCGGAAAGACATATTTCATGTTTCAACAGATCGAGGAGCTGATCACGAGCGGTGTCCCCAAATCCAGAATACTCTATCTCAATATCGATGACGACAGGCTACAGCCTCTGAATGGAGATGAGCTTGACCGGTTAATCGACACCTTCAGGGAACTCTATCCCAGTGGAGATGATGAGAGGTTGTACTTTTTCCTTGATGAAATCCAGAATTTTCCTGGCTGGGAACTGTGGATCAAGGGCATCTATGATAGAAAAAGAAACCTCAAGATCATCATAAGTGGATCGAATGCATCACTTCTCTCTGAAGAGGTGGCAAACCGCCTCACCGGAAGATATCATACAACAAGGATGTATCCTTTCAGTTTCAGCGAGTTTGTAGAGTATCATACCATCCAAATTGATCTGAAAACACTGCCCTATTCAGAGAAGAAGATTGAGATAAAGAGACTGTTTCAGAAATACCTCACTAGCGGCGGATTCCCGGAGGTAATTCTCTACCCCTCAGCAGATGAAACCATACTTCTCCAGTCGTACTTTGATGATATCATCTTCAGGGATATCGTGACCCGGTATGGAGTCCGAAATCCTTCTCTCTTCAAGGAATTAGCTATCTTCTGTATATCCAATGTGGCAAAGCCTCATACGTATAATTCACTGAGAAAGCTCTTCTCCGGGTATCAGACGATCAGTACTGATGCAATAATCAATTATCTCTCCTATCTTGAGGATGCATTTCTGCTCTTCTCTGTCAGACACCATGATGATTCGCTCAGGAAACAGATGAATAAACCGAGAAAACTCTATTGTATCGATCCCGGAATGATGAACGCAGTTTCATTTCGGTTCTCTGAGGATATCGGGCGGCTGTTTGAGGATCTGGTCTTCATCCAGCTTTACCGAACCGGCCATGAGATCTATTACTGGCAGGATGAAAAAGGGCTTGAAGTGGATTTTGTTCTGAAATCAGGTCTGAAATCATTTGAATTAATCCAGGTATCAATCGACCTCTCTGATCCATCGACACGAGAGAGGGAGATAAAGGGACTCCTCTCTGCCATGGATCATTTTGGGGTATCTGAGGGCCTTATCTTGACAAGGGATCTGTTTGATGAAGAAATACTAGCCGGTAAGACGATCCGCTATCTGCCCCTCTGGTACTGGCTCCTTATGGAGGAAAAGCCAGGGGGCATGACTCTGCCGGAAATCTGAATCCTTTCTGCATTGGCCAGGCGGGTGATGAGAGGGATGCATTCCCCCACCACCTCTCAATACAAAAAGCCGTTTCTACTCATGACTTTTCATTGCCCTTTCGGCTTTTTGTGCCTTCTTCTCACTGCCTGCTGCCCTGTATGCCTGGATCAGGAGCGGGTAGGGGTCAACCCTGATACGCTTCTTTTTCAGAAGCTTCTCACAGATTTCAACTGCCTTCTTCGGAGATTCTGTTTGGAGATAGATCCTTGCCAGGAAGAGTGCGGCCTCGTCCGGATCCATCTCACCTTCTTGTATGAGTGCCTCTGCTCGTTTGTAATTTCTGTCCAGGACAAAGAGGTATGAGTTGATGAGAGTCAGCGCCTGTTTACAGTTATGTTCCAGAAACACGTTTTTTTGGTCGAAGACTTCATCCATCCGGTCAAGATCGAGACCTAATTCAATGAAGGTTACGCTCATATCGAGGTAATTACCGTCACTGATATGATCTCTGAGATAGGAGAAGAAGAGTTCAATATCATCCAGTTCGATCACTTCTTCGGGGCTGAGTATAAGTATCTCATCCGGCGTTCTCTCTTCCAGCTCTTCTAAAGAGGTATCTTCGTCATCAGTTTCATCTTCATAATAATACTCTTCGAGCAGCTCAGCTCTCTTCCTGAAATATTCGGTTTGATATTCCGGGGGTAGATCCTGTAATCTCTCAGCAGGAATCTGGCGGATGATCCAGTCTGCAATGATAAGGACACTGGGGTTTGTACTCAGCATGAGTCTCTCAAACTCATCATAGAACCCTTCTTTGTGTAGGATTGGATCATCAGCCCAGTTGAGGAGGTGAATTAAGGCTATTGCCTCCTCACCGATTGTAACCGCCTCCTCCCGCTGCAAATCGATATATTCCAGAAACACCTCATTTATTCGCTCCTCAATGTCTGCAAGAAAGCCATCAATTATCTCGACACTCCCAAACGCAGCAGCAATCACAACAGTGAGTGGATCCACTATCTCCGCATCTTCAGTATCGGATGTGAAGAGCATGATCACTGAGAGGAGATTTTTGAGGTACGATGGTATGGCTTCGGTAAAACTGACGAGTTCCACCTCCAGATTATCAGAGATACCTGCTCGAAGAAGGTATCTGATACCTTCGATCTGCTCCCGGAATGACAGATTATGGAATACAGAATATCTATAGGAATAGTCCAGAATATCGTCTGTTCCGGAAGGTGGACGAAACAATGTTTCCTCCAGCAGATTATGCCATAGCTCTTCTGCACTCTCATCATCCTTCATGAGAGTAAAACCAAGGAAGGCATATAGCCGTCGCATTAACTGTGGATCGTCATGCCGTTTCGTAAGTTTTGCCAATAAATTTTCATCATACTCTTCATCCCCTGAATGATTAAGGAATGCCTTTCGTATCATGCAGAGGGAGGAGTCACTAAAGAAGTAATCATCAATCAATGTGCTGTGTGCTGAGATATAATCCCCGACGGACTCATAGAGTGATGCAAGGGCAAGGGTCACTTCGCGGCAATCGGGATACTCTTCAAAGGTTTCAGCGATGATCCCGATTAATCTCTTCTTCTCTTCTGATGTGAGATGATCATTGGTAAGATCAAATGCCGGACCAAAAAAGTGAAAATGATTGGGATCACTGAAGAAGGATCTACTCATACACAGATGGTAAGAGCTAGATGGATTTGAGTATTACTATCATCGGCACCCTCTCGTAAAACCCGGCGTGGGTGATATATGAAGGATAGTGTCCGCACTTGCCTGTATTCATTGACTTTTTTGTCTTTGTCTGGCAAAATAATTGACAATTACCCCTACTCCTCCTTCCGCCAGCCTCTCTCCGGCACCCTGATTACAAATCTGGCACCTTCGCCATATACTCCATTCTCAGAGATGGTGATGCCGGTGATACCGAGGATCTCCCTGATGAAGAAGAGGCCAAGTCCGGTATTTTTTCCATAGCCCCGCTCAAAGATCTTCTCTTTTTCCTCATCCCTGATCCCCACGCCATCATCTTCCCAGATGATCAGTATTGGTCGGGTGTTTCCTTCCGGATCCCTGAAGGTATGTTCATCCTTCTTCTCTACCTGACAGGAGATCCTGATACGTGTGACATACACCGCATATCGCTCGGTATTCTCCATTAAATTAGCAAAAACCTTTGGAAGGAGTGGATCGGCAAAGATTGAGATCTCATGCATTTCACTTGCAATTTACAATCCGCACCCCTTGAAGTGAAAGAGCTGATTTAGGACTTTCTATGAGACAAATGAGCCAAAGGCATCAAAATTAAATGAGCGAAAACACCCTG
>LDZU01008756.1_pt1 | contig 36658 bp, 41 predicted proteins | sample 615531 | NCBI WGS metagenome assembly LDZU01 (sample SAMN03408293, study PRJNA278302) | terrestrial metagenome | isolation source: oil reservoir sample SB2 | place: USA: Alaska, North Slope, Schrader Bluff formation | collected 2011-09 | reverse complement strand
TTCTTTTTCTCCCTTGAGAGGTAGTATTTTCTGATTTTAATATTTTGCTTTTTAGTTATATTACATCAGTTTTTATTATTTCTTCATCATAATCTTCTTATTTAGGTGATTCCAGTTTTTGAATAGTTTTCATGAAATTACTTTGTCGTTTCTTTCTCCGGAATAGCAGTTTGATAGATTCCCGCTTTAGTAGGAATGGCAAGAGGAAGCAGGAATAATAGAGAAAGAAAGTAACAACAACAGCAGCAGGGGGGAAATTATACCTTAATGTTGTTGTTAATGTGGAAAAATTCCACTAGGGGTAGTGGGGAATTTCCATTAGGGTAGTGGAATTTTTCCACGAGGGGATAGAGAAATTCTTGAAAGAAATAGTTGACATAGTTTTTTATATTAGTATAATAAAAGTATAACAATAGTATAATTAAAGTAATACAAAGGAGATAAATATGTCAAAATTAAGATTGACAGTTACTATTCCACGGGAAGAGTATGAAAGAATAGAAGAAGAAAAAAAGAAGAAATGTGTTAGCAGGAGCGCATTAGTACAGGAAATAATTAAATTCTTTTTTATAAAAAAGGATGAACAATTTAAAATTAAAAAATATATTGATGGTTACAAAAGAATTCCAGAGAAAACAAATTACATAGCTCAGCTTGAACAAGTTCAATTTGAAGTACTAAATAAGGAGTTTTAAGATGTATAAAGGTGAGGTTTGGTGGGCAAATTTACCGAATCCCATAGGTAAGAGGCCAGTAGTTTTACTCTCCAGGGATGAGGCTTATTCCGTACGCAATGCTGTTACCGTTGCTGAGGTTACTTCTACGATACGTAATATACCAGTAGAAGTGAATCTCGGAACCGAAGATGGTTTACCTAAAAAGTGCGTAATAAATCTCGATACAATAATTACTATTAGAAAAGAGCTGTTTATAGAGAAGATAACGGATCTTGCTTCAGAAAAGATTGATGAGGTCAATAAAGCAATAAAGTTTGCTCTTGATCTGAAATAATAAGTTTATCCTTCCTCGGGAATAAAAGGGGTAGGTTGAATAGTTTCTTTGTATTCGTGGATAACTTGCTTTTTCCATCCTCCTTGAAAGTAGAAGTAAAGAGCTATCAGAGCTGAGATAATATTGCTTAAGCTCATTCCCCACCATATACCGGTAGAACCAAATTGATTACCGAGAAAGTAGGTAAGAGGAATTCTTAAGCCCCAGAGTCTTACCATATCTACAATCATAGGTTGAACATTATGTCCGGACCCTCTAAATAAAGCCATAATTGCTCCAATTAAACCGAAGAAGGGGATACCTAAAGTGAAGATGGTAAGAAAATGAATCCCTTCGGCAATAATATCCGGTCGGCCAGGGATAAATAATTTAAATAACGGGATTCTTAAAGCAAAGACCAGAGCGGCTTCTAATAAGGTAATAAGAAATACTACCTGAAGGGATTTTTTGGCGATTTCTTTTACCCGTCCGATAAGATTTGCCCCCAGATTCTGCCCGATCAAAGTTATAATTCCTGTCCCCAGGCCATCTACCACAATAAAAATAATATTAATCAGTTTATCCCCCACACCATAAGCGGCAATAACCGTCTCTGGGTTATTTACTCTTCCAATGATAGCCATAACTAGCACAAATCCAAAGGCAGTAGATGAATGTCCTATCGCTGCTGGTAGTCCTATTTTGAAGATTTTTTTTAGCCATTGCCAAACGGGGATTAGACCGTTTGAGGTTATCTTTATCCCTTTTGTCCCTCTAAAAAGGAGATAGATGGAAATAAAGGCAGCTATGCCCTGGCATATAATGGTAGCCAATGCTGCTCCCAGTACTCCCATATGAGGAAAACGCCACCACCCAAAGATTAAAAAGGGATCGAGTATAACATTTAAAGTAACAGTGAAGAGATTTATATACATTGGGGTTATAGTATCACCTTTTGCAGAGAGAATGCTCTGAAAGGTGAAGGCAATAAACATAAAAGGCATTCCCCAGAAGATAAGCTGCATATAAGTTATAGCTGTCCTGGTGACCGTAGCTGATTTAGTAATAAGAGGGACAAGATAAGGGGTTAATATAAATCCGGATACAGCGACTATCAATCCAAATATAATGGAAAGAGAAAGCATTTGGCTGGCTACCATATTGGCATTTTTCTTTTCTCCTGCTCCGGTATATTGAGAAACCAGAGCCACACCAGCTATTTCAAATCCAAAAGAGAGAGCAATGAGGAACCAGATCATCGGCCAGGAAATTTGTAAACCGGCTACTGCTTCTCCGCTTTCTGCAGGAGGAAGGTGCCCCAGCCAAAAGGTATCGGCAAGATGGTATAAAGTATGTAATAGCTGGGAAATCATCACCGGAAAACTCAATAAAAACATAACTTTTAAGGGATTGTCAGTTAAAATTTCTTCACGGGTAACTTTTCTCATTCTCTCTCCTTCTTGAATTGTTTGCACTTTATGATTGTAACAATTTTTCCTCTATTATATAATTTCTATCTCGATATGTTCTCCTTTTTCTTCCTCCACTACATCTACAATTTTACCAGTAAATTCCGGGTCATTCATCGCTTTGTTGAGTTCATCCATATCGATTGGTATTTCTTTCCCTTCTATATTTACTGTATCCTTGCCCAACTTGCTGGCGAGATTCAATCCCCATTTGACTAAGCTGAAAGGAATGGTGACATTTACCTGAGGCTTGTCACCTTTGGTAACACGGATTTTTAAGAATCTCTTTTTCTTTGTAGAGAGAGGAGTGGTCTCCTCTTCTTCTTTAGTTTCCCTTAAGGCCTCCAGAAGCTCTGCTGCCTCCTCGCTGGTTATTTTCTTTTCTTCCAACATTTCCAGAATTTTTTTGATTTCTTCTTTCATTTTTTTAAACCCCTTTTTTATATTTTGTTTTTAGTTAATGGATTCCCATCAAGTGCGAAATGACAAAGATAAAATTATTATTTATTGCTTTATTTCCTTAATTAATTTTATCGCCTCGGCAGCGGTAATTTCTCCTCTTTCCAGGTTATCCAAAATCTATTTTTCCTTCAATCCTTCGCTTTCTTCAAACAACCCCAAAGTAATTAGCAATTTATCCAAACGATTTTTTACAGTAGGGTAGGAGATACTCATCCTTTCCTGAACCTCTTTAATGTTTCCTCTGGAGCGAAGAAAAGTAAGTAAAAATTTACTATCTTCATCGGAGAGAGATAGAAGTTTGTTTATAGGGAATTCTCCTTGAATTGTAGTGCTGCATTTAGGACATCTTAATTCTGTAATCTCCAACTTAGAGTTACAGGCCGGGCAAAGAGTCGGAATTTTCTTCATTATTTACCTCCATATTAATTAAATCAATGTTGTTATTACTAATATTAATATATATATTTAATAATGTCAAGTAATAATTAAATAATATTATAAAATAAATTATAATATTGATATTTATAATGAATTTATTATTCCTACACCAAGTACGAATAGTTTTCTTGCAATTAAATATTTTTTTACATAGAATAAATACAATAACCGGAGAAAAAATATTTTTTTACTTTAAAACCTGAGGGAGATATAATTTGAAAATATCTGTTTCTCAAGAGAATTTAAATACCATATTTGGAATATTGGCCATATTGTTTTGGGGAACTACTATTGCCTTTTCGCGAAGTCTGACAGAACAGTTAGGACCTTTAACCGCGGCTTCCTGGATATATTTACTGAGTGGTATTTGGAGTTGTATTTATCTTATTAGTAAACCCGGAGGAATTAAAAAAATATTTCAACTTCCTATATTATATTTAATAGGTTGTGGAGTTTTATTTGTTTTTTATATGGTTTGTCTTTATTTGGCGGTGGGATTAGCTTTTAGCCGCGAACAGGTTATTGGAGTAAGCATTATTAATTATCTCTGGCCCGAATTAACTTTGGTTTTTTCCCTTCCCATTTTACACAAGAAGGCGAAAATAACTTTAGTTCCCGGAGTAGTTCTGGCTTTTAGTGGTTTTTATCTGGCTACAGTGGAAAGCGGAATGTTTTCCTGGGAGGCATTCAAGGGGAATATTCAAGTAAATTATTTTCCTTATTTATTGGCTTTTATGGCTGCTATTTCCTGGGGGCTCTATTCTATTTTAGTCCGCCGTTGGGCTGGTCATACTGAGGATGGAGCTGTACCGCTATTTCTTCTAGTTACGGGATTAATATTAACTGCCATAAGGTTTATGTTCCCCGAAGAATCTTACTCGTCACCCCGCGTAGTAGCAGAGCTCTTATATATGTCCATTTTTCCCACTTTTTTAGCCTATTTCTTTTGGGATAGGGCTATGCGAAAAGGGAAAATTATTCTGGTTGCCTCTGTTTCCTATTTTACACCACTACTTTCAATAATTATTAGTTCTTTATATCTACAAGTGGCAGTTAAAGCCAATCTCTGGATAGCCTGTGGCTTGGTAATTGCAGGTGCTGTTATCTGTAAATTTTCTATTGTTGATAGAACACAAAAAGAATCTGCCTAAATCCTTGTTTCACCGGGGGTATTATGCTGTAAGGGTTCGATTCATCGAAGCAGTAATCCCCGTCGGACATGCGTTTCGGTTGTCAAGAATAAATTCCCGCTCCCCGATCAATTTGAGGACAGGTTTCGTGTGAAGGATAGAAGTAAAAAACAGGGTCAGGTAAATCCAACCCTTACCCCTTTAAGTTTAATTAAATTAACTATCCAATCTATATTATTTTTTGATTATTTTTTCTAAAAAAAGAAGGATTTTTAGAATTTTATAGAGTATAATATTTTTATATAGTGGGAAAAAGAAAAATTTAAGGAGTAGGTATGGAATTAAAAATATCTGAAAAATATAAAAAATTGATAGTTGATACCGGAAGAGAATTGTATAAACAAAATTTGACTATTGGGACCTGGGGGAATATTAGCTTTCTGGATTCAGATACTGATTTGGTTTATATCAAACCAAGTGGTATAGAGTATAATGAGATCGAAACTAAAGATATAGTAGTATTAGACAAGAAAGGTAAAATCGTTGAAGGGACTAAAAAACCCTCTATTGAGACCTCTATGCATCTTGCTATATATAATGCCCGTGATGATGTGGGAGCAATAATTCATTATCATCCCATTTATTCAAGTGTATTGGCAGTAACAGGACTAAGCCTCCCGGGGATCAGTGAAGATTTTGTGCAATTGGTGGGAAATAAGGTAGTATGTGCAAAATACGGATTACCTGGCTCAAAAGAATTAGCTAAAAATGCGGTAATTGCTTTGGGAGAAAGGAAGGCAGTTTTTCTTCTTAATCATGGTACTCTCTGTGTGGGTAGAGATATGAAAGAGGCGATGAAGGTCTGTTCTGTAGTAGAGAAAACAGCTCATATTTATATTTTAAGTAAAAGTATAGGGAAGTGTAGAATAATTCCTGAAGAAGACATTAAGGCAATGCAGGATTTTGCTAAAGATAATTATGGTAACTAAATAAGCCTCTGCCTGCCCTTTTTGTTAATTACTAAATCATTGTATTTACATCCCCTGCCTATACACTAAACGTTGTACGCTATGCGTTAATAATTTCTACAATTCTTGCCCACGTCTTATATTTATTACTCATCACTTGTAACTCATTACTGTATTTTCGCTATGGGACAATTAATTTTAATCTTTTTGGCAGAAGAGTGATAATAAATTTTTTTTGGCCTTCTATTACCTCTCCACTCACCTGAGCCAGGATAGGTTCTGAAGATTCAATTATTATTTCTTTAGCCCTATAAAAATTTATCCCTTTAATACTTCTGTGTGTGCCTTTAAATACCTTAGGAATGCTCATAAGATATTTAAATCTTCCCATCTTTTCTACTACACATACTTCTAACAAACCATCATCTAATATGGCTTCCGGTGTTATCTTAAATCTTCCTCCATAAATTTTTCCATTGCCAACAGCTATAAATAGAATTTTGGACCGAGTCTCTTGCCCGTCAATCTTTATCTTTACTTCGTGGTAACCAAAAGGAGAAAGAAGTTTTTTTATGGTAGCAAAGACGTAGATATAAGCACTGAGAGTATTCCAATTAGGGTGTCGATTTTTCAATTGATTGGCTAAATGGGCTACCTCTGCATCAAATCCTATACCGCAGATATTGGCGAAATATATCTGATTATTAATTAGGCCTACATCTATTTTTTTAGTTTTACCTTTAATTAAAATTTTACAAGCTTCAATTATTTCAGAAGGAATATTTGTACTTTTAATAAAATCATTAGCCCATCCTAAAGGGATTATTCCTAAGGCAGGGCTATTTTTTGATTTCATAATTCCATTTACTATTTCATTAACTGTTCCGTCTCCACCTACCGATACAATAAGTTCTACACCGTTATCAGCTGCCTTTTGAGCAAGTTCTACTGCTTCTCCCTGGTGGGAAGTAGTGCAAACTTTGTAATTTAATCCTTTTTTCTTGAGATATTCTAATACTGTTGCCAGGTGATGGTTTGGTTTTCCACCACCAGCAGTTAGATTGACTATAAGTTCTGCTTTCAATTTTATTTCTCCTTTGTTTAAATATTATTTAATAAAATTTTATAGGTTTTTGGTTTTCTATTCAAGATAGTGTTGGTGTGCGGGACAATCTCTTTATTCCGAGAAAGTAAAAGTTCAAGCGAAGATAGACTGGCTTGCTCAGTTTTACCCAGACAGGAGGTTAATATTTGCCCCGAAGGAGAAACTATCAGACTATGACCAATACCTTGGTGGCAAATGGAATTAGAACAAGCTATAAAGATTTTATTTTCCGCTCCTCTGCTACGGCAGATGTTTATTTGTCTATCATTACTAAATTTGCTGGGCCAGATAATTATATCTGCTCCTTTAAGAGTGAGAATGCGGGCTATTTCTGGGAAAATTCCTTCATAACCTATCATTACCCCTATGTAACCATAAGAAGTTTTAAATACCGGAAGCCCCAAATTACCAGAGGTAAAAAGGTTTTTTTCTTCTCTTTCTAAATGAGTCTTTCGGTATTTCCCTCGGAGTTTACCTGATTCTATAAGAAAGGTGGTTTTATAATAAGATCCATTTGATTTTTCAATTAATGTAATGGCGCAGAGAACTTTCCTGCCTTTAGTTATTTGTTTGAGTTTATCAATAATTTCCTCTCCATTTTCAGGGAAAACAAAATCGCATTCAGGGAAGACGATGATATTAACTTCCTGTTCTAATAGATTATTTATAAAGAATTCTATCTTTTGGAGATATTTTTTAAATTTATCTTCAAATTCCATTTGAACTACTGCAGTTACGGGATTTAGATTTTTAGGATTACTCTTTTTTCCCATCATAGAATAGATAGGCAAACTATCAGTAGGTTGAACCAATTCAGAATAAAGTTCTGGTATACGGTCATCAATTATATTTATCTGATTGTCAATTGATTTATTGATAGCTTTTTCAAGGGAAATTTCATAAAAAAGAATCTCTTCCTGGCAAGAAGAGGCAATTTTGGCTACCTTGCCATCAGGTGTGAAAATAGCACTTTTCCCACAGTATAATACAGTCTTTGCTTCCATCCCTATTTTATTTGCTGCAATTATCCAGACTCGATTTTCCAGGGCTCGGGTAGGAATCATATATTCTACCTGAGGATTGGTAAGATTTTCTTTCTCAAGTCCTGAGGTGACCCAGTTAGTAAGGTCAATTAAAATATCCGCTCCTTGTAAACTTAAACAGCGGACTATTTCAGGAAGCCGTCCATCAGCACATATAAATATGCCCACTTTTCCGAACTCAGTCTCAGATACTGGATATTGGTCGCCTTCACAGAACCAATGAGAATCAAAATGCCAGAGGAAAGATTTTCGAAAGCGACTTACTTCTTTGCCTTCTGGATTGATAAGCAAAGCAGAATTATAAAGAATATTTTTTACAATATCAGTTTCCACTATTCCAAAAGCTATGTAACATTTATATAGTTTAGCTCTTACTTTAACTTCAGTAATTAGCTCTATAGTCGATTGCTGGAATTCGAAGGGATTTTTTACTATTAGCGGAGAAATATAATAGGCGGGGTAAACACATTCTGGCAAAACCATTAATTGTGGGTGTGTATCTGCTGCCTTATCAATCATTCTTAAGATATTTTCTTTATTATCGTATCTATCACTATACTCTCGTGCACTTACTTGAAGACAAGCTACTTTTAATTTATTAATCATTGACAAATCCTCCTTCCTTTAAATATACTTTCTACAAAAAAATTAAAATTCCTGCTATAATAGAAAATAAATTTTAATTTTATAGAAATGTAAACAAAGGTGCCAGGCACCTTTGTTTACATTTAGGTGAGAAGGAAAATGTTAAAAGGTAAATTGGTAAATTTAAGGGCTGTGGAGAGTAGAGACTTGGAAGAGATAATGAAATGGGTGAATGACCGGGAGGTTACTAAGTATTTATCTAACTTTCTCTATCCGATTTCTCGAGCAGAAGAGGAAAAGTTTTTAGAAAGGGCAATGAGTCATAATGATACAGAAAAAAATCTAGTTATGGAGACTAAAGAAGGAGTTTATTTAGGCCAGATTAGTTTACATAAAATTGATTGGAAGAATAGGAATGCAGAATTGGGGATTGTGATTGGTAATAAAGAATACTGGGGCAAAGGTTATGGTACAGATGCCATAAATACTCTGCTTAACCACGCCTTTAATCAGCTGAATTTATATAAAGTATATCTTCGAGTCTTTGAATACAATCAGAGGGGAATACGCTGTTACGAGAAATGTGGATTCAAAGAAGAGGGAAGGTTAAGAAAAGGTCAATTTTATAATGGGAAGTATTATGACGTAATCTTAATGGGTATATTAAAAGAAGAGTTTGAAAGTTATAAGCAAAAGATATAATATAATAAAAAGACAAGGATAAAAATATAAAGAATATCTTGGTGGAATTCTAATGAGTCTTTTTGATAATTATGAAAAAAACAAAATGAATAATAATGCCCCTCTTGCCGATAGGATCAGGCCGGAAAGATTAGAGGATTTTTTAGGACAGGAAGAAATTATTGGTCCGGGGAAGCCTTTGCGTAAGGCTATCGAAAAAGATGAACTCCAATCAATTATCCTCTGGGGCCCCCCCGGTTCTGGGAAAACAACTTTAGCCAGAATTATAGCCAAAATGACTAAGACCCATTTTGTTCCCTTTAGTGCAGCTATTTCAGGTGTGCCTGCCTTAAGGAAGATAATCAAAGAAGCTCAGGACAGACGGAGATATCGTAATCAAAGAACCATATTATTTGTAGATGAAATTCATAGATTTAACAAAGCTCAACAGGATGCTTTTCTACCCTATGTAGAAGATGGAACTATAATCTTAATTGGAGCTACTACTGAGAATCCTTCTTTTGAGGTTATTTCACCTCTCTTGTCAAGGTCTACTGTTTATATATTAGAACCATTATCTAAAGAAGATTTGAAAAAGATTTTAGAAAAGGCTTTAGTAGATAAAGAAAGAGGTTTGGGGAAATATAAGGTGAAATTAGAACCGGAGGTCTTGGATTTTATTATTGAACTTGCTTATGGAGATGCCCGGATAGCTTTAAATATTTTGGAATTTGCAGTAATAACTACCAAGCCAGATAACCAGAATATAAGAAATATAAATTTAAAAACTATAGAAGAAGTGGTTCAGAAAAGGTGTTTACGTTATGACAAGACAGGGGAAGAACACTATAATATTATTTCTGCCCTCCATAAAAGTATGCGTGATTCTGACCCTGATGCCGCTATTTACTGGGTAGCTCGTATGTTAGAAGCAGGAGAGAATCCCCTTTATGTTGCCCGGCGGCTGGTGAGATTTGCTTCGGAAGACATAGGTAATGCTGACCCTCAGGCCTTACAAGTAGCAGTTGCTGCTATGCAGGCAGTCCATTTTTTAGGAATGCCCGAAGCTAATTTAGCTTTAGCTCAAGCTGCAACTTATTTAGCCTATGCTCCTAAAAGTAATGCTCTCTACAAAGGTTATCAGCTTGCTCAGGAGGATATTAAGAAATGGGGACCATTGCCAGTCCCCTTAGTTATTCGTAATGCTCCCACTTCTTTAATGAAAGACCTGGGTTATGGTAAAGGTTATAAATATGCCCACAATTTTGAAGGAGGCTATATTGTTCAGGAACATTTTCCCAAAGAATTAAAAGGAAGAAGATATTATTTCCCCACCGATAGGGGTTTTGAAAAAGAGATTAAGCAGAGGCTGGAAAAATTAAAAGACAAATATAAAAATAGTCGTTAGTGAATAGTAATTCGTATCGCGCATTGCGTATCAAGTATCACGTGAAGAAAATCAGGAGTCAGGAGTAGGGGCACGATGTATCGTGCCCACAAGAGAAATTACGCAATAATATAAGTAAAAAAGGGATGAATTTTATGAAAGAAAATATGAAAAAGGAAAAAGAAGAAATAATCCTTAAGGAATTAAAGAAAACAAGAAGAGAAGAGATGAACTCTTCCGGTGAAAAATATTATAGTATTTCAGTAAATCAGGTTAAAGAGATAGCTAGTAAATTTCAATTACCGAGCAGAAAGATAGAGATATTATCTCTAAAAAGTAATATAATCCCTGAACGTTATCATCGTAATTTGGGAGTAATCAATCCTTTCGAACAATTAAAATTGCTTCAGTCGAAAGTTGCCGTAATTGGTGCTGGTGGATTAGGTGGAACAGTATTGGAGCTTTTAGCCAGAATGGGAATCGGAGAATTAGTGGTTGCCGACAAAGATATAATAGGAGACAGTAATCTGAATCGACAAATACTTTCCCAGGAAACTAATTTAGGGCAGAGCAAGAGTGAGGTTGCAGTAAAGAGGGTAAAAGAAATTAATTCTTCTATAAAGATTACCGGATATGCTGTTTTCATTGATTCTGATAATGTAAAAAAAATTGTTAAAGGTGCAGATGCAGTAGTAGATGCTCTGGATAATCTGCCTTCTCGCTTTGTACTTCAAAAGGCCTGTCGAGAATTAAAAATACCTCTGGTTCATGGAGCTATAGCTGGATTTAGTGGCCAACTTACCACTATATTTCCTGAAGATAAAGGATTAGAATTAATCTATGGGTCTGCCCGGGACTTGCCTGAACACGGGAGTGAGGCAACATTAGGTGCCCCTACAGTGACTCCTGCTATAATTGCTTCTTTAGAAGCTCAAGAAGTGATTAAGATATTATTAAAAAAGGAAAAGTTATTTCGAAATAAACTTTTGTATATAGACATTGAAAATGGGGCTATAGAAATACTAAAATTAGTTGTTAGTGAATAATCGTTAGTTTCAAATGCCACTTATAAGATAAATGAATCGACTCTTAAGCACAATTATTTTGTCTATTTTGCCAAGCAAGTATCTGTTAAACAGGACTTAAGAAAAAGGAAATACCTATACAAGGGATTTATAAAAAATAAAGAATTTAAAAACATTAAAAAGAAAGGTACAAAATAATGGCCAGAAAATTGAGAGTAGGAATAATCTTTGGAGGAAGGTCAGGAGAACATGAAGTATCCTATTGTTCTGCTACTTCTATTATAAAGGCAATAGATAAGAATAAATACACAGTAATGCCTATTGGTATAACCAAAGAAGGTAAATGGATATCTCCTCAAGAGACTGCTCGTGCACTCCAGTCAGGTAAAATAGTTGGGAAAAGTTCGGTAGTTTTACTAAATGACCCTTCCAGCAGAGCCTTGATACACTTAGACAATGATCAGAGATTAAACACAAACCCACATCTAGAAAAATTAGATGTAATCTTCCCGGTATTACACGGTCCATATGGGGAGGATGGGACAATACAAGGTCTCTTAGAGTTGGCTGATATTCCTTATGTGGGGGCAGGAGTAGCCGCTTCAGCAATTTCTATGGACAAAGAATTCATGAAAATAATATTTAAACAGAAAAATTTACCAATATTGAAATGGATGTCCATTAGGAGAAAAGAGTGGCAAAAAGATAAGGAAAAAATCTTGACTTTGATTCAGAATGACTTCGAATATCCTCTTTTTATAAAACCCACCAATTTAGGTTCAAGTGTAGGAATAACTAAAGTTCACAAAAAAGAAGAATTGGAAAAAGCTATAGATTTAGCTTCTTCTTACGATAGAAAGATTTTAATTGAACAAGGATTAGAAGAAATAAGAGAGATAGAATGCGGTATTTTAGGTAATGATGAACCTCGGCCTTCCGTAGTGGGTGAAGTCAGACCGGCAGGAGAATTTTACGATTATGATTCAAAATATATAGATAAAGGGACTCAATTGATTGTTCCGGCAGATTTACCTGACAGAATATCCAAAAAAGTTCAGGAAATTGCCCTTTGTGCCTTTAAGGCAATTGATGCTGCCGGTATGGCTCGAGTAGACTTTTTTGTAACAAAAAAAGAGAACAGAATATATTTAAATGAAATTAATACTATTCCCGGTTTTACTTCAGTTAGTATGTACCCTCGCTTATGGGAGGCAACTGGTATCTCTTATCCCAAACTAATCGACCAATTAATTCAACTGGCTGTAGAAAGACATCAGGACAAAAGCCAGAATAAAATATCTTATGATGAATCAAAACTTTTAGATAGGTGATTTTAAAAATATTAATTAGTAATTGAAAAAAGGAGAAAATTTATGATTAAGGATTTAGTTAAAAAGAACAGAAGTTTCCGGAGGTATTATGAGGATTTTGTAATTGAAAGGAATACTTTAAAAGAACTTGTAGATTTAGCCAGACTTTCAGCGTCAGCTGCCAACAGGCAACCTTTAAAATATATCTTATCTTGTGAAAAGAAAAAAAATGAATTAATTTTTCATACTTTAGCCTGGGCAGGTTATCTAAAAGATTGGTCAGGGCCTGCTGAAGGGGAAAGACCTTCGGCCTATATCGTGATGTTGAATGATACAGAAATCACTAAAAATTACATGTGTGATCCGGGTATTGCTGCTCAAAGCATTCTTTTAGGAGCAACTGAGAAGGGATTAGGGGGTTGCATATTTGCGTCGGTGAAAAGAGAAGAGTTGAGGTCTATCCTGGGGATTGAAGAAAGATATGAAATTCTATATGTATTAGCTATTGGTAAACCTAAAGAAAAGGTAGTAATTGAAACAGTTGGACCAGATGGAGATATTAAGTACTGGCGGGATAATCAGGGAGTCCATCATGTGCCTAAGAGATCTCTTGAAGAGATTATTATATGTTAAGAGGCAGAAAGTCTTTAGATTTTTTTAGAGATGAATCAGGGAAAAGAATTTAAGAAAAGGATTAAGATAGTGTAAGAGTAAAATAATTTTTGACAAAATAGAAATATAGTGTTACTATTTTAATAAAAGTAATACTAATAGGAGAAATAAATGTCTGATATAATCCGCTTCGGGGTATCTTTAGAAAAAGAACTTTTAGAAAAATTTGATAGACTTATCAAAGAGAAAAAATATCCTAATCGTTCGGAGGCAATACGAGATTTAATCAGAGAGAATCTGGTTAAAAGAGAGTGGGTAGAAGGAAAAGAAGTAGCTGGAGCGATTACTCTGGTATTTGATCATCACAAGAGAGAATTGATAAATACTTTGACTGATATACAGCATGATTTTTACCAGCTAATAATTTCTAGTCAGCATGTCCATTTAGACCACGACAATTGTTTAGAAATAATTGTAGTGAGAGGTAAACCCAGAGGAGTTAAAGAGCTGGCAGATAAATTAAGAGCAACTAAAGGGGTAAAATACGGATCTTTGTCTATAGCTACTACCGGAAAGGGGTTGGTGTAGAGAGATAGTTTTCAGATTTAAATTATAATAAAAAGGCTAAGAGCCTTATATTTTTTTACCTTACGCGTAGCACGAAAATAAAAAAAGTATATAACAAAAAATAGTGTGGAGCGGATAGGATATCGGTTACCCAATTACCCGGTTAGCCAGTTTACCAGTTAAAATATAGAGGTTACAGATTGCGGGTTATAAATTTACAGAGAGAAGTAGGGGCGTATTACATACGCCCTCATAAGGTAGAGAGACGGTATGCCGTGTTAAAGAAATAGACAGGCGGGACACCTGTCCTACGGTGTTAGTAAATTAATCAGTTAATTAGTGAATTAATAAAATCCAGGAGGAAGAAAATGAAGAATTCAAAGTTTAGAGCAGTTTTAATTTTGAGTTTAGTGGTAGCATTTTTGTTTGGAGGTTTTATTTCAGCCAGTGCTCATTTCGGAATGATAATCCCCTCTGATGATATGGTAACCCAGGATGATGATAAAAATATTAATTTAAAAGTTCAATTTATTCATCCTATGGAAGGTGATTATATGGATATGGTCAAACCTGTACAATTTGGAGTCTTGGTTCAGGGTAAAAAAATAAATTTATTAGATACACTTCAGGAGAGAAAGATTAATGATTGCATCACCTGGGAGACTAATTATCAGATAAAACGTCCGGGCGACCAAATCTTTTATGTTGAACCTCAACCTTATTGGGAACCAGCAGAGGATTGTTTTATCATTCATTATACTAAAGTAATTGTAAATGCCCTTGGTCTGGAAGTAGGTTGGGATGAAGAAGTAGGGCTAAAGACTGAAATTATTCCCTTGACTCGGCCATATGGTCTCTGGACAGGAAATGTTTTTCAGGGGATAGTAAAAGTTAAGGGAGAAGCAGTGCCCTATGCGGAAGTGGAAGTAGAATATTACAATCAAGATGGCAAGATTAAATGGCCAGCTGACCCTATGATTACTCAGGTGATTAAAGCTGACCAGAATGGTGTGTTTACTTATGCTATGCCCAAAGCAGGATGGTGGGGATTTGCTGCTCTTAATGAAGATGAAGAAAAGATAAAACATAATGGAGAAGAGAAATCAGTAGAAATTGGAGCGGTGCTCTGGGTTAAAACTTATGATATGGAATAAATAGTAAAAGGAAAATATTTATGCATATTTCAGAAGGAATATTATCTGCACCCGTATTAATTACGGGTGCAGGTTTAACTGCTACGGCAGTAGGATATAGTTTAAAGAAGATGGAACATAAAGAAGTGCCCAAAGTAGCCATTCTATCTTCTGTTTTTTTTGTTGCTTCTTTAATTCATGTTCCTTTAGGCCCTTCAAGTGTGCATCTGATTTTAAATGGAGTAATAGGATTATTATTAGGTTGGCCTGCCTTTCCAGCGATATTGGTTGCTCTTGCCCTACAAGGCGTGATCTTTCAATTTGGAGGCATTACCACCTTAGGAGTAAATACTTTTAATATGGCCTTACCGGCAATTATCTGTTTCTATCTATTTAACCGAGGAATTAAAGGGGCGAATAATTTTATTGCCCTGATCCTGGCCTTTGTTTGCGGATTTTTAGCGGTGTTGTTAAGTGGAATAATGGTAGCAGCCGCCTTAGTTTTTACTGGAGAACCATTTATACAGATAGCCAAATTAGTGTTAATTGCTCATCTACCGGTAATGATTTTAGAAGGTGTATTAACAGTGTTTTGTATAGGATTTTTGAGAAAAGTTAAACCAGAAATATTAAATATTTGATTATACAGATTAATTCAGTGGTTACAACCCAAAAAGTAAGCAGTATAGTAATGTAGGGGCACGATGCATCGTGCCCACAGAAAAAATTAGGTAATAATGTAGTGAGGGCACAATTTATTGTGCCCCTACAACCCAGTTATAACCAACAAATCCAAAATTATTATAAAGTTATTTACGATACACTGTGTACACACTCTGCTTTTAAATATTTTTTAGTTTTTTAAGGAATAACCATTCAGTATATTTCAAATATATCGGAGGGATAAGATGAAAAACAAACTGTACTTAGTGTTGATATTTATATTTTTAATCATTATGGTGATAAATATTCCAGTCTTTGCTCACAAAGTAAATATCTTTGCCTATGTAGAAGGAGATAGAATCTATACCGAAAGTTATTTTAATGATGGTAAAAAATGTATAGATTCAAAAATTGAAGTATTTGATAACCAGGGAAATAAACTGTTAGAAGGTTTAACTGATGAAGAAGGAGTGTTTTCTTTTGAGGTTCCTCCAGAAGATGTAATAGAAGGAGATTTAAAAATAGTTCTCACTGCCAGTATGGGCCATCGAGCAGAATATACAATTTCAACTGGTGAATTAGGAGACACTATCAGTGTCGGGTCAGCTAAAGAAGAGTTTGAAGAGCCCGTATCCGTTATTTCTCCTGAAATTTCTTCTCTCGATCTAAAAGAAATTCAATCATTAATAGAAGATACTCTGGATAAAAAACTAGAACTAATTATGAGAGAGATTAAAAAGTCTCAAGAGGATAAGATTTCACTTACTGAGATAATCGGTGGCATAGGTTATATATTTGGTATTTTTGGAATTATCGCTTACTTTTTGAGTCGTAAAAGATGATTTAAAATTTTATTTTCAGGTGGTTAATTTGATTAAAGAAAAATTTTCAGAAGGAGATTCTCTCCTCCACAGGCTTGACCCGCGAATAAAGATTATCGTAGCCTTATTCTTTTCGGTAATAATCGCTGTTACCGATAAATATACTTCATTGTGGGGTGCTTTATTTCTTGCTGTTGCGGCTGTGGCTGTTGCCCGTTTAAGGACCAAAGAATTGATTTCCCGTCTTTTGGTGGTGAACAGTTTTATCTTTTTATTATGGCTGATGCTTCCCTTAACCTTTCCTGGTGAAAAAATTTATACTTTAGCCTCATTAAGTGTTTCAAGAGAAGGTATTAAATACGCCTTTTTAATTACTGTAAAATCTAATTCAATTATTTTAGTTGGGATTGCTCTTCTTTCCACCTCTTCGATATTTAATCTGGTTCATGCCTTGCGTCATTTATATCTTCCTGATAAATTAACCCAGTTGTTTTTCTTTGCTTATCGCTATACTCAAACTATTCACTCTGAATATATAAGAATAAATAATGCTTTGAAAATAAGGGGATTTAAACCGCAGACCAATCTCCACACTTACAAGACTTATGCCTATTTAGTGGGGATGATGTTGGTTAGAAGTTATGATCGCTCCAAGAGAGTTTATGATGCTATGTTGTGCCGAGGGTTCAAGGGGAAATTCTGGACTTTAAATCATTTTGTTTTTAAAAAATCGGATTTTGTAGCGGGGATTGTAATGATTAGTTGTATTATAGGATTGGTGTTACTGCCATGACTAAAAGAGAAAATGAAACTGTAATCAAAATTACTGACCTTTCCTTTGCTTATCCCTCCCGGGATTATGTATTTAAAAAGTTCAATTTTGATTTTTTTAAAGGAGAAAGGATAGGTCTGGTTGGGCCTAATGGAAGTGGGAAGACTACTCTTTTCCATCTTATTATGGGACTTTTACATCCATCAGAAGGGAAGATTGAGATTTTTGGAAAAGAACGAAAAGTAGACTGAAAAGATTCTAAAAGAAACCTTAGAGACGTTGGGTTTAGCTGGTTTTGAAGATAGGATTACTTATAATCTTTCCTATGGAGAAAAAAGATTAGTCTCTTTGGCTACTGTTCTCTCTATGCAGCCGGAAGTTTTACTTCTTGATGAACCAACAGCCTGGCTTGATGAAAAGACGATTAAAAGGATAGCCCGGATTCTAAACAATAATTCTAATTTATCTTATGTAATTATTTCTCATGATAAAAAATTTTTAAAAGAGACTACTAATTGTATATATGAAATGAGAAATGGAGAGATTAAGATTAAAAAAAAGTAGTTTTTGTTTTACCTTCTTAAATATTTGCAGTTTCTTTTTCCATTTGTTTGCCCATACACCATCAAGCAGAACTATAATTCTACTTTGGACTTTAATTCACTATAACTTCCTGGGAAGTATTTCGTTTCTTTTCCATTTATCTCCAATATTTCATCTGCTAGTTTTTTTATCAAATATCTATCATGACTCGCCACAATTATAGTACCCGAATAATCAGCAAGTGCATTCTCTAAAGCTTCACGAACATGTACATCAAGATGATTAGTTGGTTCATCTAAAATAAGTACATCAGGTTGAGATGCCAATACTTTTGCTAAACTAACCTTAACACGTTCACCGATGCTAATATTTTTAATCTTTTCATATACTCTTTTCTGGCTAAATTTAAGACAACCTAATACAATCCTTACAAATGTTTCATCTGAATTTTCTCGCTTAACTTCAGTTAAAATTGTATTCTCCATGTTTAGATTTTCTTGCTCTTGAGCATGGTAGCCAATCTTTATATTGGTCCGCCATCGAATAAAACCAGAATCAGCGGGAATTTCACCTAATAAAATTCTAATAAGAGTTGTTTTCCCTGATCCATTAGGCCCAATAATCCCAATTGTTTTACCTCTTATTATTGTAAAATTGAGCGAATTAAATAAGATCCTATCTCCAAACGATTTTGACAATTCACAAACATCAAGCACTATTTTACCAGAGTGACGGGCAGTCTCAAGTTTTACTCTTATCTGTTTCTCAACGGCTGGTTTGTTCACTTTTTCTTCTTCTATCATCTGTTTAATGCGAGTTTCAACTGCTTTTGCTCTCTTGGCTAACTTAGCTGCGCGGTGAGTAATAAAGCCTTTATCTTTTGCACCAATTTTCTCCTTCTCCTTCCTTTTTGCCCATATTTTACGCCGTTTTGCTTCTCTCTCCATCTTCTTTATTTTTCGGTTCTGTTCTTCATATTTCTCCCATGCTTGTTTCTCTTTTAAATTTCTCTCATAGATATAAAAACTGTAATTACCAGAGTATATTGTAGATTTACCATCTCTAAGTTCTAAGATAGATGTAACTACTTTATTAAGAAAATATCTGTCATGTGAAGTAACAAGGATTGTACCTTTATACCTTCTCAGGTACTCTTCAAGCCATTCCAGAGAATTGATATCTAAATGATTAGTGGGTTCATCAAGAATTAACAGATCGGGTTCTTCTAACAGAATTTTTGCCAATTCTACTCTGGTTTTTTCGCCCCCACTTAGCTTGTTATAATTTCTTTTCATATCATCCTTAGTAAAACCAAGCTTAGAAAGGGCCTTTTTTATTTTTTCCTCTAATTGAAATCCTTCTATTGTTTCATATTTGCTAAGCAGTTCTCCATAATCCCTAAGAACTTCTGTATCCACATCATTTTCCAATCGTTTTTCTAAAACACGGAGATTTTTTTCAACTTTATAGACCTCTGGAAGAGCAGCTTTTACTTCTTCTAAAAGAATTCTGTCTGAATCCCTACTTACATCTTGTGGAAGATAACCAATTTTTAAATCACATTTCGGCTTTTCTATATTACCTTCAAAGTCAGTTAACTCTCCCACCAAAATCTTTATTAATGTGGATTTGCCAGATCCATTTGGACCTACAATCCCAATCTTTTCTTTCAATCCGATAGTAAAAGACACCTTCTCAAGAAGATTTCTATCCTGAGAACTATATCTATAAGTAAGATTATTCACTCTTAGTAATGTACCAATTAAATCCATAAGAAATCCCATATATCCTTTGCTATAGAAAGTTTATTTGTATCCAACTTGATACAAAAATGGCAAAAAAAGTTCATACCCCAGACATCGTGAGTTAGAAGCAGAATATAAAAATATACTTTCTTCCATAAGAGATTTGGAAGTACTTGCTGATTCGAATTTTATAATTATAACACATCTGCTGAATATAGTTTTTCAATAAATCTTTTTATCTGAGTTGTTTTTATACCGTATTTATTCTTTATAACTTCTAAAGCAAGATTAAGATTACCACTTTTAAAGAATGCATTTAAAAATTCATACGATAGTTTACTCAATCTAACGTTTTTCAAAGTATCTTGAGCTAATTTATCTTTAACTTTATATATAAGGAGGTATTCAGTTTCTTCCTCACAATTAAATTGCACCTGTCTTTCATTGACATCAATTGCAAGATCACTTATTTTATAATTAAAGATTCCTATCCAGTAAATCTTACCTTTAAAATCTTTAATTCCGTCAAAATTTTCATGTAAGACTATAGCATTTAATGCAAGCTCATACTTCAATATATCGTGTGTTAGTTTATTCATTTTACGAAATTTATAAAGATTGTATAAAAAACTATTAATTTCTTTACGAAAAAAATTTACAGGATTTATATTACTACAATTTCCCCTTATATTTAAACTTTCATTCTTACAATATATCTTCCATAATTTTGTGATTTTTATAAAATTTTCTTTTTCATAGTATTTCCAAAGTACTGAGAATCTAGGAAAGAAATGGTAAAGTGTTGGTATTAGGATGTGTGCTGCAATAATAAAATCTCTTGAGAGATGTTTAGTAGGAAAGTAGTAATAAAAAGGAAATACATCTTTAAAATTTTTTATCAAGGGAAAGTCTAATATCCTTGTATCTACTATACCAGCGTTATATCCATCAAATTTTAGTAAATTTTGATAAGCATTAAACAAAGCTGTACCAGACAAAGGAATCAAAAGATAGAAGGCAAAATGTGCGCCAAGCATTCTAGATTTAAGTAGCATTGTTAACGTATCTTCTACATCCTTTTTTTCTTCTATTGGGAACCCAATTATAAAAGATGTCGTGCATTTTATTCTTAATTTCTTTGTCTTTTCTATACTTTTAATCGCTTGCTTAAGCTTTAGATTCTTACCTATATATTCCTGGATCCTTGAGGAGCCAGATTCAATTCCATAAAAAATTTGTCTTAATCCACCATCCTTTAGCATCATCAATTCTTCTTCTCTTGGATGATCAGCGCGTCCATGACATCGCCAAGTTATGTTGAGATTCTCTTCCTTTATTTTCTTAGCAAGATTTAAAAGCTGTCTTTTGTGGATAGTGGCACAATCATGCAGGAAAAAGAAATGATTTATTTGGTATTTCATAGAAAAGTATTTAACTTCTTCTAAGATTCTATTAATAGTTTTAAATCGACTTTTTCTTCCCCAATGTATACTTGTTGCACAAAATTTACAAGCAAATGAACAAGAACGCCCTATTTCTATCGTTATTTCCTTAAAATCCCGCGCAAAAGGATGAAGATGGTAAGCAGGAAAGGGAAGTAGATCTAGATTTTGAATAAGATTTTCTGAAGGATTTCTAACTATAGAAGATCCATTTCTGTAAGTGATGCCATCTATCATATTTAATTTGTCTATATTCCCATTTAGGAGAAGTTTTATTAAATTCAGGAATATTTTTTCTCCTTCTCCCCTAACTATAATATCAACGCACCTAAAAGTTTTGAGAGTTTCTCTATCAGAGGTAGTTGCTTGTGGTCCGCCAAATACAATTATTGCGTCTTTCACCCTCCTTTTGTATTCTTCTGCAATTTTTATTGTTACAGGATAAGAATAGCACATTGTAGTAAACCCTAATATAGTATATGATCTACTTGCTAAATAACAAGCTACCTCTCTGTGGAAATTCTTATCCCGTCTTAATGTTTTCTTCTCAACCAATTTATAAAGATCAACAATTTCTACTTCTATGCCTGCCTGTTCTAATACCGCACTAAGAGATAGTATTCCAATGGGTATTCCATATCCTTCATCTGAATTAAGAATTGTTTCACATTCTATAGGAGGTACAGTAATTAATGCGACTCGCATTCTTTATACCCCACTAACTTCTGCCATCTAATAATAGATGATATTCCTGCAAAAGCAGCTGTAAATAAAAAGACACTTCTTACATCAATCATATCGTTCATAAATCTGGCTATCCCCATTGAGAATAGACTTACTATATTATTGGCAGATTGAAGAGTTAAAAAAATTTTACTATGATAATCTTCAGGAACAACTTCCTGTGAAATTGTCTCTTCATTTTTCTCATACAAAGCCATAAAAATACCCCTAACGATTAATATAAATACATCATAATAGAATCTACTTAAGGCGAGCATGAAAATTGTCATACTTATTACACTTCCTGCCAATGCAATCCCTCTACTTTTATTATAAATTAAAAATCTCGTTAAAAAGTTTAAAATAAACATTCCTATTACTGCACTTATTCTATTGGAAATAATATAATAGCCCATACTTAGCTACTCCAGCATTTAAAGCCTCCTTCGGCAGAAAGGACCAAAAATTATTAATGGTATAGCTATAATTATCCATAATGTGCCAATTAAAATCTCTGACTTGATTGTCTCGTAAATAATATAGCTGGCTATTATTATTCTGACCAATCTCCTATAAAAGAAACAAGCATACCTATAAAGTTCTTAACAAAATTCCTATTCTTTAATAGAACTATCTGTGAAGATATTAGCATCTTTCTCTCTACAAATACTCCTTATTCTGTCTTGATATACACATTCTATAATTTTAGGTTGTATCTCCTCCAGAAGTCTTTTTTCACAATAAATTTTCTTGAAATCCCCATACTTTAAGTAGCTTTTATACTTGCATCCACCCCCACAAATAGGAAGAAATTTACATTCATAACATTTTGCAGGAAAAGAGATTTGTGAAAGTTCATCATGGATTGAATTGTAACCTTCATTAATTACTTCTCCTACTGAGAAAACATTAAAACCCATCATGAAGGCACATTTATATATTTTCCCATCTGGACCTATGATTATATTGTTTTTATGAGTGAATGTACAAGGATAGAATCTTCCTAAAGTCTTGGATACTTTTAAATTGCGTTTATTTATCTCCTGCAAAATGTGCTTATATGCTTCTATTAATTCTTGTTCATTAAGCTTATAAACTTCATAATGAGAAGACAAATTCTTTTTAGCAGCAGGCAAAACAGGTTCTGGAGATACAATGATTTTCTTGTCTATCCCATTCTTTATAAATTCATCGAAAAGTTCACTAAGTGATAATATATTTTGTTTATCAAAATTCACTTCCACTATAATTTCTACCTTACAAGATAAATCAGATATCTTTTTTATAGCTTGAATAATTTTATTAAAACTTCCTGACTTGTTTTTAAATAGACGTCTTTTATCATGAATTTTCCTAGGCCCGTCTAATGTAAATTGGATTCCCTTAAGCTCATTAAGAATTAAGTTGTTAAGATTTATTTTTTCAATAAGAACTCCATTAGTAGTTAAACTAAATCCAAAGCTTAGTCCTCTTTGAATAGATATTTTTCTTACTCTATCTATGAAGAAATTAAAACTTTCTAAATCAACCAAGGGTTCCCCTCCAAATAGATTTAAAGAAATATTCCTGATAGACTTGTTACTATCAAGATATCGTTCCAACCACTTGAGTGTTTTTTCTTTTATAAAATTGTTCATTTGAACACCTTTTATGTGTTGTTGAAAACAATAAACACATTCCATATTACATTTTGTAGTATAGGCTATTACAAAGTATAACCTATCATTAGTAAATTTACCCTTTTTGAAAACTTTCTCTATAACTTCTTTTTCATCAACATCATCTTTTACTAAAAAACCTAGCTCTTCTAGTTTTTTTAAACTCTGAAAAGCTCCACAGTTTTTATCTTCTTTGTCTTTTTTACTCGAGATCAATATCTCTAAATTTGTTTTATCTTTTTTTGATAATATGATGAGAGTCTCTTTTACATAGTTATATCCTAAGAGATAATTGTCATTGTTTGAATAAGGAAACCACAAATTATAGTTTGAAAATTTATACATAGCCTTAAATTCTCCTAAATAAAAATGGTTCTTCTCCAACAAGTGTAGTCATCCACAAAAATAGATCTTTGACAATTTAGTTGAAAGGTAATCTAGTCTTTGCTGTATAGCTTATGTCAAAAACAACATAACTAACAAATACAGGAGGGAGACAAGATGCCAACCAATATTATAGTGGACTGGATCAATTTGCCATTAGAGAACGATGAGACAGAAGACTTACTTCTATTTAAATTAACGACTTAATATGGAAGTCTAACTTCTGCCTCATCAAATTCCCATAAGTTGATTTGAGTTTTTAAAACCTTATCATCGGGGTACAGGCATTTTACAAGCAATCTCTGAAAGTTCTGATACTACTTCCTGAACAACTTCAAATTTGAATATGTTTTCTACTGTATCTATATTCTTCTCTACCTTAATGCTTTTTTCCGCTATATTTTCTAATTTTTTCTTGCTCATATTTGCTCCTCCTTTCATGAAAAAATTTGTCAAAAGCGCCTTTTAGAGTTTTCTGAAGCCCTATTACAATTTTTTATCTCTTACAACATATGAAGGTAGAACTACTACTGCAACATTGAATAGTATCACTCACCTGCTACCAAACAATTTTGACGAATAATTTAGTGCATAATACAAACATTGTCTTTAGTTGCTGTTTTTGCATTCTCCCAACATTGTCCAACTGATTTTTCCCTGAAACATGATGCCATTGGTAACAAGGAACGGGGTCATGAAACTTCCTACCTATCTCTCCACAACAGAAACCTCAGGTGAAAAACTCTGTGTTTGCTGGCTATCAGAAGATGGATCTCCTGAAACTATGGTATTTATGCATAGACTAAGACTGAGAGTAAGAACCAGGGCAACAAAAAGTTTTTTCATTTAAACCCCCCTTAACATTTATTTTTTTCTAAGTATATACCTCTCCATATGATTTTCAAATTTGGCAAGCCCTAAAACGCCTATAGAATAAAGGTTTAAAGGGCATAATTTTTATACATTTTGGCATTTACAAAAATTCGCCTTGTAAGGGAACAGTAATGTGTTAAAATAGAAGTCATAATCGGATTTGAGAGAGGTTATCTATATGAACACAAAAGTACCTCAGGTAATCGATGTACTGATGAAGTATGGTTCATTTGCCAGACCCTTGGTGAATCGGGCCTTGAGTAATGATAAGCTAAATCCTGCCTGGGAAGAATATTTCAAGGCTATAAGATACGATTGGCAGAAGGAATATACCCTCGAACTCAAGTGTGTAGAGCGAGGGATTAGAAGATGTAGAGGTGACCAGACGGTTAAGTACCTGCTTTTGTCCTTGGAACTCTCTGTACTTCAAAATCTTAAAGACCGGAAGGGGATAGATTGTACCTTATTTATCATCACTATCTTGATTTATCTTCTAAATAATCTCTATTTTGTAATTGTCCAGGAATTAATAGATAAAAAAATCCGATAATCCCAATTATAACCCCAAAAGCAACAAAAATATTACTCAGGGGCAATACAGAAGCTATGATCCCTGCAAATCCATACGAAAACAGCCTTATCCCACTATTGACTGTTGAACGAAAAGCAAAAATACGTCCCCTTAATTCGGCAGGAGTACCTCTTTGGAGAATAATTGTTTGATTGATGTTTGCAAGATTAAGAGCTGCCCCTAAGACTAAAAGGGAAATCAAAACAGATAGATAACGGGTAAATAATCCAATAGATATAAGACATAAACCAGATGAAACTACTGCAACCGATAATAGAAGATATTTTCGTTCTATCTCACTTATAAATGATAAAATAATGGTAGATAATAAAGCCCCAAGCCCCAACATTGTCTGCATAAACCCAAGTCCACTGGAACCAACCTTCAATATATCATTTGCCAGTAAGGGTATAAAAACAAAAATAGTAGTTCCAAAAAAATCTACAATAGCTTCCAATGAAATAAGTCCCTTTAATTCAACTTTTGACCATATCAGCTTTAATCCATCTTTTATATCAGGAAATATTCCTTTAAGCTTTCTTTTTTCTTTCTTTTTGTCCTCTGCTTTAATAAACATTTCTGATATTCCTGAAAGAATAAAACTAATTCCATCAAGCAATATTACTGCTCTCAAACCTACTAAGGAAATAAGCACCCCACCTATTGCCATCCCGATAAGTTGAGAAAGATTATTTGTCATTGAAATCAGGGCATTAGCCTGGGAAAGACTGCGGTCTTCTACAGCACTTGGAATTAAAGATTGCAGGGCAGGGCTAAAAATTGTAGAACAGACCTGGATAGCAAAGACAGTGGAAAATAAAACCCAGACCTGAAATAGTTTTAGGTTTAAAAATAGACCCAAAAAAAGAAGTAACCCACCACTTATTAAATCAGTTACAACGAGAATATTTTTCTTTTTCCATCTATCTGCCCATATCCCAGCAAATGGTGATAATATTATAGATGGAATGGCACTAGCCATCAAAATAAAACTTACCGTAGCTGCTCCTCCTAACTTACTAACTGTTACCCATAATATTGAAATGAAGAATATAGCCGAACCTGTGTTGGAAACGAGTCTTCCCAAAAACAAAAGTAAAAAATCATTATTTTTTGTTAGAAGATTTAACCCTTGAAGTGCTTTTGAATGGTTTGAAATATTAACTACCTCTTTCATATACTGTAATAATTTTTATTTATTCCTTAACGCTAATAGCATAATATAGGTGATATTTATAAAATTAACTTTATTATTCCTTAATGTCTATATTAAAACTTTTAAATATTATGTCAGCATTTATATTCCATCTTTATAAATTCATCACCGCCTATTAAAGTATCCTTTTGGTAAACATCGGTTATTTCAAATCCAGCCCTTTCATAACATTTGATTGCTCGTTTATTGAAAGACCGGACTTCTAAAGCAATCTTTTTGCTGCCATACCTCTTTTTGCACTCATTTTTTAACAATTCCATAAGCATATTGCCTAAACCTTGCCCACATGATGAAGGCTTTAATCCCAATCCAACTAAAACAAAATCCTTGTTTTCTATAAATCTTATATATCCACATAAATTATTACTCTTATCGATAACGGCAGTAAACTCATTCTTTCTTTTTCCCTCTATTGTTATCCCCCATCTTTGTTGGTTTAGAGTATCCCAATCCGGAAAATTATAAACAGAATAAATTCCTTCGTATTTCCAAGAACATATTTGTCTTGCATGATCTTCAGTTAAGATTTCTAATCTTAAATCCATTACCTATCACTTACTTTCTTTGTAATACAATATAAAGAATCTGGTTTATCTGAAGTAAGATTCTGGCATAAGGATGAGCTTTTATGTGTATAAAAAATTAAAACTTTGATTTAAATTAGTATACTTTTAACTTTTAGCTAACATAACCCATACGAGCACATTATATGGAGGACACGCTGGCTTTTCTTGAGAGTACCATTTTGCTATAATTTTATCACTACAGCAAGCCTTAACTCTGACTCTCATATTTTCTCTTTTATATTTGGGATGGTGTATAAAAATAGGCCAAAAAATACTATAAATATTCCTATTAATATCATCAGTATTCTAACGCTAACTATGTTTAAAGCATAACCACTGAGAGCAAGTGATATTGGTAAAAGTCCGTTAGTTAATGCTCCTATAATGGCAAAGACTCGTCCTCTTTTTTCATTTGGTACTGTTTTTTGGACGAATACATTTATTAATATATTAACTAATGCGAATAGGAATCCAATTTTAAATGTCAGTATAAGTATATACCATAAACTAGGAAACAATGTAAAGAGTATAAGCAGACTACCAATCCCAACTATCCCCCATATTACTGGGATATATTTTCGCTTTATCTCAGGCGAGATAGATAAAAAAGTTCCTCCCGATACAATCCCAAGTGAAAACAATGTCATCAAGATGCCAAATTCCTTTGTACCGTATCCCAAATCCATCTTTATGTATTTTGCGAAGATCAAATCTACTGGTCCAATGAAGAAGCTCAAAGCGGTGAAAGTAATGAGACCTTTCATCAAATAATCACGCCTCAAGATGAAATGAAAACCTTCTTTCAGATCCTTTACGGTGTTCTTAATTGTTATATTAGCGGAAGGAGGAGAAGTCATCGAGATAAATATCTCGCTTATTCCCGAAAAGAAGTAAGTGATGCCATTAATCAGGAAGACAAATGGAGCTCCGAAAATAGCTATTAAGAGCCCACCGACACCAGGCCCTAAGACATTCGAAATTTGGTTTCCCGTAGTATATAGAGAATTCGCGCGTGTAAGGTATTTATAAGACACTATATTTGGAATACTCGAAATAATAGCAGGATAGAAGAAAGCCCCAGCGAATGATATCAACAATGCTATGACATAGAGATGCCCTATCTGTAAGGTACCTTTCAATGCCATTAAAGCCATCCATACAATAATAACCCCTCTAAACAAGTCTGCCAACACTATAATCCACTTTCTACTCGTTCTATCCACCACTACTCCTGCTATTGGGCCAATTATAACACGTGGGAGTACCGAAAGGGCAAATACATTCCCAAGTACGACTGAAGACCCTGTAACATCCAGCACCCACCACATCAAGGCTATGTTGTATATTGAATCACCGAATGCAGATACTATTTGTCCTATCCACAACAGTAAGAAATTCTTGTTAAAAAGATTCGTCTTTAGACCAACCTTTGTGCTTTCATCTTTAGTAAGTATAGTTTCTCAACCTCTTTTCCTATTGTCTACTAATACCATTAATATTAATGGTATGCTATTCAAGAATGTCTATGGCTTCTTTATATCTTTTCTGACAAGCCAATGCAAAACTTGCTATTTGTCTTACTCCATAATTCTGAGAGATTTCAGCATATTTTAGAATTTGTTCACTAATTCCTTCTAAAGGAGAAAATCCTTCTGTAATACTTGTTAGAAGAGCTTTTAGGTTCAATAACACATTCAATGTTCGTTCTTGTATAGGCACCAATCCATTAGAGTGAAGTTCTAATACCTTGATTTTTTTTGTTTGTTTTTGATTGCTCTGTTTTTTAATATTTAGCAATTTAGTTATTTCTTGACTTTTTTTAACTGGTAAGGAAGAAAGTAAACTATTCAAGCTAATCAAATCATTATGATTAATTAATTTATAAGTATACTCTTTTTTAGTATACAAGTCCACATATTCTTTCAATTCATTGATCGTCTTCTTCCGGGACATCAGAAAAGATGACAACCAATTTAATTCGTTCAAATTCTCTTTGTTGTTACTCTTGGGGCGACTAAAAAAATATCTTAGAGCTTTATCACTTTTTGTAGATATTACTAATGCGCTTTCCCAAAGTGGTATCAAAGCTACTCGGGCACCTTGCCTGCACAATTCATTGGCAATGCTATAGGTAATAGATTTGGGTTTATATTTTTCTGGAAACATAAAATTAAGTGCAATATATTTCATTGATGGATCAAAACAGTGCAAAAAAACAAAACCATCTTCAGGGATATGCTTCAAATATTTTCTCAAATATTCTTCTTTATATGCTTTCTGAACATATCCATTTGTATCATACAAATCTACGACTATAGCATTAAATAGGTTATTAGGATTTAAACTATCAATGTAAGTACAAGCTTCCTTTATGACAATAGATAGATTACTATATGACAACCATCCTTTCCTTTTTAACTCTGCTATCATTTCTTCATTGTTTTCCACGCCTATACAAGTAGGAGTTACTTTCCATTTGCTTAAAATTTCCAGCGTTGTACCTCCACCAAGTCCTAACATTAAAAACTTTTTTACTTGTGACTTATAAACTGCCCATGCAAGATAATCCCAGTAATTGAAAGTAATATTATATTTATCTGGCTTTATTGAAAAAGTCATTTGTTTTTGATACTTTTTTCCCTTGATTTTTATTATTCTATCCTTTATCAATAGTTTTATAGACATTTCCTTCACTCCCCAATCTTAAGTTTAATTTTTTCACTTTGCAAAATATATTCATTGCCTTCTCATTCTTTTCAAAACTAATGTTTGTAGCCCAATTTATAACTTGCCAATGATGTCTATACCATAATCTCCAATGTTCGGGGGACTTTAATATCTCTTCTCGGAAATATTTAAAACATTTCTCTGCTCCTTCCTGAACCTTATTTGTCTCAATAAAAACAGCTGGATATATTATAAGCTCTCTTTTTCCTTCGTTAATTCTCGTTATTACTGGAATAATAGGTTTATGAAGCCTTCCCATTAATCGAAATAGCCCACTTCTTATATAAATCTTAGAAGAAAGAAAATTCACATTAATAGGTGAACTATCGTTTCCAACACCTGTATTTCCATCTAAATAAACGTAGACCCAGTTATTATTAGAGATTAATCTGTACAATTTTAATCCAATATTAACTTGCTCTGCAATAATAAATTCGACGCCTACTTTCTTATACTTCAGCTTTATTTCTTCATTATATGATTCTTGGTCCACAAGCATTATAAATTTTAGTTTAGGAACTCTTTTTAGCAAAAGTTGGGCAACAGCACGTGGACCATATCTATAATCACCATAATGAAAACTAAGTAATATCCCCCCTTCTTTTACCCATTCCATTATATTCTCCACTCCTATAATCTTATCAAAACCTGAAAATAAATACGGATGCTTTCTATAAATATTTGTCATCATATTATGGATGCGATAATTAATCCATGTCTTTCTAATAGAAGACCTTGGTTGTATGGGAAGAATTTCTTTGATTAGATTTGAATAGCTTATAAAATAATCGAAAGAAACCCCCTTAAACTTTTCATAAAGAAGGGAGATCTTAAGGAGTTCTTTGCAAAACCATAATAATAATTTTCTATCCATCCTTATCCTAAATCCTACAAAAATAATCTCTTTAGACCATCTAAACAGTATGCTAAAATTTTAATCGGTAAATCATTTTTTTCTATTCCTTTTCTAACAGAGCCTTCTACCAAATCTATTCCGCAGAAAGGGATTTTTAAGCAAAATAATCTATCTAAAAAATTTAATAATTCCATTCCCATAGGTCCTCCTGAAACGGGAGAATCAACAAAAGGGAACTCAATCGGATTAATACAATCCAAGTCTATGCTCAAGTAGAAACAAGCTTTGGGATTTTCTTTTTTAATGTTATCTAATTTATTAAATATTTGATCTGTAGAAAAATCTAGAAATCGAAATACTTTTGGGTCTTCTTTTAATTGAAAAACAGAACGTAACCCTCTAGTACCTATTTGAAGAATCTTTTCCACTTTATCACATTTTAATAGGTGGAACACAAAGTTGCTATTATTTATATCTTCGAGAGGTATCACTCTATAGCCAGAGTCATGGTGTGCGTCAAGTATTACTAGAATGATATCTTTTCCAAACTGCTCAATAAAAGCTTTCAGAATAGCATATGTTATAGAGTGATCTCCTCCAATTGAAATTAAAACACTTTGATCAGGTAAATTTTTAACAATTGTAAAGATGACTTCATAAAGATGATTTAAACTCTCCAGGGGTAAAAGTAAATCTCCTAGATCTTTAATTTTTAAGCCCCTAAATAATTTTCTACCTTGTCCAATATCAAAAAGTCCAGAAGTTCCATTCCCTTCTATCTGGGAGTAAATCGGGTATTTGCAACTTAATTCTCTCAAATGTTTAGGAAATTTGTCGACTGTTGTGTTTGGAGATATTGAGCCTTGCTTATATGGGATCCCCAATAACAATACGTGTGGTTGACATGGAAAATATTCTTTGCAATTAAAAAAGTTGTATGGATATTTCTTTAGCAAATATCCTAACTCATTATAAGGATTCTTATCTTGCGTTTCCAAAGAAAGTTTATCTCGTTTTGTTTTCCAAAATTCTTCAAAATTTCCATCCGTAACTATGAGTTTTCCTTCTCCAGAATAAAAAATGTATTCAGGCTTTTTTATGGTCTCCATAAAATAAACCTTTCTTATAAATACGAATTAATTTTTCGATAATCCTTATTATAATTGTAGTGCTAATTACTCCCAAAGATAAATTAAATATACCCTTGTGATCAATAGCATTTTGTACTATAAGTATTTCTGAAATAACTCCACTTGTATACAAAATATAAAATATTGTCCATTGAGCAAGTCTAAACAATTTATTCATCAGTTTTCTATTCCATTTAGATGTTATTTGGAAGATATAATAGCCATCTGAGGGTTTAACCGGGACAATATTTAAAGCAATAACCCCTAAATATAAGAAACTAAACAACTTAAGATTTGGAAAAATATTTTGTAATAAAAAAGCAAAATTAAACAAAAACTGAAACGTAAATCCTGCACTTGTTAGCACTAATTTTTTCATATCAGAGATATCAATATCAAATTTTATTTTACTATAGTACAAGGGAGGAACTTTTTTTACAATTACTATTTTCCCATTTCCACCTATAAAGTATGCTGTAATTAAATGGCCAGCTTCATGAAGCAAAGGCATAAACAATATATAAAAGATAATTAATATACTTTCCAAAATCATTTCCATTATACTTTCTTGGATATTTTAATTTAATGCTTAAATTTGAATAAAATGTAAAGCAATTGACATAGAGGCAACTTTAAAGTTGCCTCTATGTCATAAAGCTGTTTACTCTAGCATCTAATAACACATCTGATCACGTTACATTCTAAATCTTCCAATTCTTTAGGATCAATTTTTTCTAATTCCTTTTTCTTCTCATTTTTACTCATTGTGGAACTCACCTCCTTTCTTGTAATTTTTCATCTCTTACAACATATAAAGGTAGAACTATTACTGCAACATTGAATAGCATCACTCACCTGCTACCAAACAATTTTGACAAATAATTTAGTGCATAATACAAACATTGTCTTTAGTTGCTGTTTTTGCATTCTCCCAACATTGTCCAACTGATTTTTCCCTTGAAACATGATGCCATTAGTAATAAGGAACGGGGCTATGAACATTTCCTACTTATCTCTCCACCATAACAACCACAGGTGAAAAACTCTGTACCTGTTGGCTATCAGAAGATGGATCTCCTAAAGCTACGCTATTTATACATAAGCTAAGACTAAGAGCAAGAGCTACGGCAATGAAAAGTTTTTTCATTTATATCTCTCCCTAATATTTATATTTTTTTGAGTATATACCTCTCCATATGACTTTCAAATTTGGCAGGCCCTAGAACGCCTATGAAATAAAGGTTTGAAGGGCATAATTTTTATGTATTTTTGGCATTTATAAAAATTCGGTTTGTAAGGGAACAGTAATGTGTTAAAATAGAAGTGTAATTTGAGGGAGGTTACATATGAACATAAAAGTACCTCAGGTAATTGATGTACTGATGAAGTATGGTTCATTTGCCATGCCCTTGGTGAATTGGACCTTAAGCAATGATAATCTAAATCCTGCCTGGGAAGAATATTTTAAAGCTATAAGATACGATTGGCAGAAGGAATACACCCTCGAACTTAAGTGTATAGATCGAGGAATTAGAAGATGTAGAGATGATCAGACGGTTAAGTACCTGCTTTTGTCCTTGGAACTCTCTGTACTTCAAAATCTTAAAATGCCAGAAGGAAATAGATTGTATATTAAGTTGAGGAGAGAATTTTACAAGGTGCCAAAATTGGCGAGAAAGACAGTCGCTACAACTTTATTGAGTTATCCGTCTTTGAATATGAATGAAACGGACTTGGCAAAAATACGATTATGGAGTCAATATTATCAAAATGATAGGTCAACACAGGTATTCATTCTTTTGGGGAAGGCGAGGAAAAAGATAAAAACGGGAAACATTACAGAAGGTATAGCTCTTTACTTTAAAGGCTTGAGAATTGCGAAGGCAATTCCTCACCCTACAGGTATAATAGATAGTTTGAACGACTCGGCATGGTATATGCGATATAGCCATCCGCATTGGGCACTTAGATTTGCCAATCAGGCAATGTATTGGGTTGGATGGTATCGTGAAGATGCCAGAGGCGTGTTTTACGTATTTGATACTTTTTTTGAGATCCAGAGAATAGTTAGTGACCAAAGATTATGTGAGACTGCAAATTTGATAGCTTCATTACAGAAGTATCTTTCTTCAGGACAAGGGAGAAGCAAAAGGGAATACTACAAAGAAACCATCCAAGGCTGTAAATACTTTATCTTTGATCTCAAAAGCTCAATGTACAAAAATTCCAATTCCCTGAGAAATTATCTGAGAATTTTTATGAAATCCATATCCTCAGCTTCAGTGGATTCAAACCTATCCAGAGGAAAACTATCTGCCATATTAAATGGTAAAACAAAAACCGTGCGCGGAGAAACGATAAGAAAGTTGGTAAAAGGATTGAAGCTTAAACCAAATCCATTAAATGATCCTGCACCCCTTATCAATGAATGGATGAAAATGAAGATAGAGGATGCATTTTTCGATGCTCTTGAGAAACTCAAGGGAATAAAGCCAAATGATAGAATCGTATTACTCTTATCCACATATATGAGTATTCTTGATAGGAAGGAAAAACTTTCTTATCTAAGCAGAAAAAGGAAATTGAAACGGGCGATTGAATTCTGTACAGCGGATATGCATAAATTCACGAATTTTATGTCCAACAGATACGAGACAATGAGATTCGTATCTGATATGATAAGCGAAATGCATCCATTTTTAGAAGGAAGAAAAGACCTTGTAAAGAAGTTTTTAGGAAAGATGCCCAAGAAGAGGATGAGGATGTTTGCTGCAGATTATGCCGAATTGACAGAGGGAGACCGTAAGACTGTTGATGTCTTTGCAAGGGACTACACAAGATACGACTTGAGGTGGAAAGTTTACCTAAAATTACCTGTCGAATTGAAAGAATTTGTGGAATTCTTTCATCTCAAGAAAAGACCATCTACGCTTGCATCTTTTGACTGAAAAGATTCTAAAAGAAACCTTAGAGACGTTGGGTTTAGCTGGTTTTGAAGATAGGATTACTTATAATCTTTCCTATGGAGAAAAAAGATTAGTTTCTCTGGCTACGGTATGGGCGATGCAGCCAGAGATTTTATTGCTTGATGAACCTACCATCTGGCTTGATGAGGGGACTATCGAAAAGATAGCTCAAATCTTAAATAGCCATCATCAGTTATCTTACATAATTATCTCTCATGACAAAGAATTTTTAGAAGAAACCACTAATTGTACTTACCTTATGGATAACGGAAAGATAAGAAAAATATAAAATGATTTTAGATACCAATAGACAGGCGAGATGCCTGTCCTACTGGAGGGATGGATGGATTTTGCATTTTCACTTGCACTTCTACCCCACATTTTTTCTATTACATATCACTCATCACTCATTACTTATTACTGACTTTTTGCTCGATACTCGATACGCGATACAAAAAAGTAATTCTTATTTTTATTTTTGAAATGCATTTGTTATAATAAAGTTACAATGTTTTTTTACGAGATACGAGATACGAGATGAGGGGGAGAAGAAATGAAAATTGGAATTGTGGGGATGCCTTTAGTGGGAAAGACCACTCTGTTTAATCTTTTGACTGGTCAACATAAAGAGACTTCCACCTACTCCTCAAAGGGGACTAAAAATGTAGGAATAGCCACTGTTTATGACCAGAGAATAGATTATTTAAGTTCTATTTACCATCCCAAAAAAACCACTTATGCCTCTATTGAATTTGTGGACATCGGTGGAATTTCTCCGAAGTTGCCAGCAAAAGAGAAGGCAGAAATATTTAGTCTTATCCAGGATGCCCAGGCCTTACTACTTGTAATCAGGTTATTTGAAAACCCGGCGGTTGCTGGTGAGAAAGACCCGATTGTTCAGCTAGAAAATTTAAAGTACGAGCTTTTACTTAGGGATTTAGAAGTGGTAGAAAATCGGATAGAGCGGTTAAAAAAAGCAAAGCAAAAATTGACCCATGAGGAATTAGTAGAAATGGAAATTTTAGAAAAATGCAACCAGGGGCTGAGTGATGAATTTTTTCTCTCCAACCTTGAATTTTCCGAGGATGAGATAAAAAAGATAAGTGGTTTCAGTTTTTATACTCTAAAACCGATTATTATTGCCCTGAATCTTGGTGAGGAACAATTCAAAACAAAATCTTATCCTCAAAAAGAGAAATTAAAGCAGGTTATTCAGGATGGGGATATGGCCAGTTTAAATATCTGTGGCAAGATGGAAATGGAGATAAGTGAACTGGAACCGGATGAGAGACAAATATTTTTAGAAGACTTAGGATTAAAAGAATCAGGAATTGAAAGGTTATCACGGGTGTGTTATAAACACCTGGGGCTAATATCTTTTTTCACTGTGGGCGAAGACGAAGTTAAAGCCTGGACTATTAAGAAAGGCACTGTCGCTAAAAAAGCTGCGGGGAAAGTGCATTCTGATATAGAAAGGGGCTTTATACGAGCAGAGATAGTTAGATACCAGGATTTAGTTGCTCTTGGCTCTATGCATGCAGTAAAAGAAAAAGGGTTACTAAAGATTGAGGGGAAAGATGCGATAATCGAAGACGGGGATATTATTAATTTCCGATTTAATGTTTAGGGAATATTTTAATAACCTATATGAATTGAAGCTAGATTAAATATTTATTATTGCTGTATAGTTAGCGTAAAATTTAATAATAGTATATGTTAATATAATTTTTATACCCTAAAATCTTTTTCTCTCTTTACGCAATATACGATACAAATTAGTCGTTAGTATTAAATACAAGTTCACAGTTTTCAGTAAGTAGGGACGTATTGCTATATGCCTGTCTAACTCCATGACTGGTTAACTAATCTTTAACTGGCAAACTGGCTAACCGGGTAGCTGGGTAATTAATATCCTATCTGCTAGTACACGATAACCAATTTGAATTCTTGTTCTCTTCACGCAATATTCAATACGCAATACGAATTAATACTTGACAGGTCAACTTCGCCATTTAATTCAATTTAAACTCTCCTAAACCCTTACTGCAGTTGTTTTTTCCTTTTTTTTATCCCATATATATAGTGAAATGATTATAT
>LDZU01006173.1_pt1 | contig 36982 bp, 39 predicted proteins | sample 615531 | NCBI WGS metagenome assembly LDZU01 (sample SAMN03408293, study PRJNA278302) | terrestrial metagenome | isolation source: oil reservoir sample SB2 | place: USA: Alaska, North Slope, Schrader Bluff formation | collected 2011-09 | reverse complement strand
TCCGAAAGGCGCTGATGAGATGGGTGTTGGACTGAATCCTTTCGTGATAATGATAGCTGCTGCGCTTACGAGTAATATGATCCTGAGTAACTTCCTGGGGATGTGTTCTTTCATCGCAATATCGAAAGACTTGAAAACTGCTAATGGTCTAGGCCTGGCAGTTACCTTTGTTCTAACATTTACCACGGTTCTTAACCATTTCGTCTACTACTATATTCTCATACCACTGGGACTCGAGTATCTGCGTTTCATAGTGTTTATCATTGTAATTGCAGCGTTTGTACAGTTGCTGGAAATGATCATCAACCGCTTTTCTCCAGCATTATACATAGGTCTTGGAATCTTTCTTCCGCTCATTACTGTGAATTGTGCGATACTCGGTGGAGTACTCTTCATGATTATTAGAGACTACACAGCATTACAGGGTCTTCTCTTTGGTTTTGGCTCAGGCGCAGGCTGGTGGTTAGCAATCGTGGCTCTTGCAGCAATACGAGGAAGGTTAAGAGAGAAAGACATCCCCCCACAGCTTAACGGCACAGGAATAACGCTGATAATCATCGGGATCATGGCAATGGCGTTTATTGGTTTCTCGGGAATGGTTCCTGTGAGGTAATGGGGTGGAATATTGATGCTTCTTGAAGTTCTTGTCACTGTAGTGGTTGTGGGTGGAATATCAGCTATTCTCTCGGCACTGCTCAGTGTTTCCGATGCTCTTGTAAACAACTACGGAGACGTGAAGATCACCATCAACAGGGAAAGAAATATCGACACTACAGGTGGCTCAACACTACTTGCTACTCTGGGCGCTGAGAAGGTATTCCTTCCCTCCGCGTGCGGAGGGAAAGGGAGTTGCGGTCTGTGTAAGGTCAGAGTAGTGACGGATATTGGGCCTGTATTCCCAACTGAGACCCCGTATTTGAGCAAAGAAGAGACTAGCTCAGGTGTTAGACTTGCCTGCCAGATCAAGGTGAAGAAAGACCTCGAAATCGAGATCCCTGAAGAATTATTCAATATAAGGGAATATCAAGCTCGTGTAATGAGCGTATATGACGTCACATATGATATCAAGGAGCTGAATCTCATGCTGGATGGGGAGATCAGCTTCAAGGCTGGTCAATACATCCAGCTCATCGTTCCACCATACGACAAGATCAAAGAACCAACAATGAGAGCATACTCGATCTCTTCACCTCCTTTCCAGAAAAGGATCATTCAATTGCTGATCAGGCTCGTTCCAAATGGCGTAGCAACGACTTATGTTCACAAGCACTTGAATAAAGGCGAAGAACTAGCCATTATGGGACCTTTTGGTGAGTTTTACCTTCGTGACTCATCTTCGGATATCGTGTTTGTTGCGGGAGGCTCCGGTTTAGCACCGGTCAAAGCTATAGTTCATGAGATGATCAAAACCGGTTTCGAGCGTAAGACTTACTTCTTTTTTGGAGCACGTACCACTGCAGACTTGATGTATACTGATCTTTTCAAGCGCATAGAAAGCAAGTATGACAACTTCCACTACATACCTGCACTTTCAGCTCCGGACGATTCTTCTAATTGGACGGGTGAAACGGGGCTGATTACGGATGTTCTGGACTCTTATCTGAATAATCAAGGGAACAGAGAACGAGAGGCTTACCTTTGTGGTAGCCCCGGAATGATTGAAGCATGTGTCAATGGTGTCCTTAAGAAGCACGGTCTTACAGAAGACAGGATCTTCTACGACAAGTTTGGATAGGATTTCCCGGGCTAGCACAAGAAATGGAGGAGAGATCCAGATGAAACAAGATCCAGAGCTGACCAGGATCCAGGAACTAATGAAACCCGGAAAGCTTTCTGCCACAGGTTTTTTGGGTGAAGACAGAAGACCACTGTCAGAAATTCTTGAAGAAGACAGACTCTCAGTGAGTAACCTTGGTTTATCATGTCACTTTATAGCACATGTCCTGGAGAAGCTCATGCATAAAGGACGTGAGGGCTTTGGAAACCCTGTGAGAGTAGGCGTCGATCTGGTTGTGACGGTCGACGAGAACAGGGGTGTGGTACCTTGCCCATTCAGGCATGGATACCTGGCGGAAAAGATAGATGTAACGGTGAAGAATGTGAAGTCAACAGAACTGAGATTCTCTGACCTTTCCATCCACCTCATAAAGGAACACTGCTTTTTTCAGGGAAGGGGTTCAGTGTACAGAGTTGACCCTCAGGAATTGGTTAACACTCTTGACAGCTTTATCAAGGATTGCCTGAGGGATTATAAGGCGCTCTGATTAGTTTCCACCGGCACCTGTTTTCTGTTGATCGTGAGTACTGATAACATACATCAGATCTCTTGCCGGAAGATGACCCATAGGATCATAAGAACGATATTCCGAGTCAAGGACCTCGAAATGCAGATGAGGTCCTGTTGATACTCCTGTCGAACCGACTCTGCCAATCAGTGACCCCGTGAGAACTCGCTGTCCCTCGTAGACGCTTATATGACTCATGTGAGCATATCTGGTTTTCATTCCGTTGTCATGTTCAAGTTCGACCATCAAACCGTAGCCACCGTACTTACACGCAAAGGTCACAATCCCACTGGCTGCAGCGAATATCGGCGCACCTTCCGGCGCGGCTATGTCAAGACCGGAGTGAAAAGACATCTCCTGGCTTATCGGGTGTGTTCGCCATCCATAGTAAGAAGAAATCATCCCGTATACTGGCCAACGGAATGATCTTGTCACTGGAATATACTGATACATATTAATGATCGATCCCGGTATGAAAACTGTCTGACCCGGGTGAATAACGTCTCTCGAAGACATGTTGTTAGCAGCGAGCAAGCGATCAACTGGTGCAAAGAAGAGCTTTGCTATGTATGCCATAGAGTCACCTGGTTTCACCGTATACAAGAGACCATCTGGCTGAGGAAACACAATTGAAGAACCAGCTCTCAGATTTCGCGGGTTATTGATGTCGTTGAAGTCAAGAATTGTAGAAATGCTTACTCCATGATCTCTAGCGATGTTATAGAGGGTGTCTCCAGGTTTTACTTTGTAATTGATAAGCTGATAAGCAGGTATTTGAAGAACGAAAATGACTAGCAAAAACACCAGCAGCAACTTCTGCTTCACCTATACCCACCTCCAAGAAGACCTAAAAGAAAAAGGGACGCGGTAATTATTATACCAAAAAGAAGCCCGTACGCGAACGACAGACCAAAAAACGCATTTGTAAACACAACTGAGCCCACAAGCACTGCGAAAACTGAGGCTAGAAGGACAGCTGCGGCAGCTACATCCTTGACGATCCTTGCTGAAGAATTGGTTGTCCGATCAATGAGATCTACCAGTTCTTCTACGAAAGTATTTATTGCCTCGAGTATCAAGACAATGAAAACACACAGAACAATCCATAAGAACTCATGTGTCGAAAGTCCAGCGAAAATAGAGAGCACGATCACAGCAACAGCGAAAAAGAGCTGAATTCGAAAACTTCGCTGACTCTTTGCCAGATGACCAATGCCACTAATGGCAAATCTAACATTCTTTGCAAAACGCCTCATTCAAAACCCTGGCCGGCGAATTCTCGCCTTTCCTCTCGAATCTTATACTCTCTCTCGATCAATGAATGACCATAGTCTATTGCCTCTTCGTTCATCTTATGGTACTTCTCTCTAATGTGTTTCTTCATAGCTTCTTTCAGAGCTTCTTTTGTTACATAACCTGTTGCTTTCGCAATGATTCCCAAACCCATAAGGTTTGCAGGAAGTGGCGTTCCGAACTTCTGTTCCGCAAGTGTCGTAACCGGTTTGGTTATAATCTTCTTTGTTACCCTGAAAGCCTCTTTCGGGATACTGGTCACAAATGATGTATCAATTATTAGAACTCCGTTCATCTTCAGGAGAGGCATATGTGCCCTGATACCTGTTTGATGCATCGCATAGATAACACCAAACTGATTCGCCATAGGATAATCTATTGGCTCTGAACTGTAAAGAACATCACAAAAAGAAAGTCCGCCTCTCACCTGTGCTCCATATGACTGCGTCTGTACAACCCAGTGTCCCAGACTCACCAGAGCATCAGCAAGGATTATCCCCATTATCACATTTCCTTGCCCGCCGATTCCAGAGATTCTTATTGAACGAGGATTCCTGACGGCCATACAGTCACTCCTTATGGCTCATGGCCAGATTCTGCTTTATCAAACGACTGTACCTATCGAGGTATGTCTCTCTCTTCGTGCTAATAAACTCACCTATCACTATTTTATCTTTGAGCTCTTCGTCAGTCATCTTCTTTGCCTTTTCAATTGTTACCGAGTTGTTCTTGAAGAATTCAAGAAGCCGGGTAGCTTCGGGCATTGCATTATAACGTCCAAAATAGGTGTGGCAGTTGGTCAAGATCTCGACTACTGCGGCGCCCTTATGCTCCAGAGCCTTCTGAATAACTCTGACCATCTGATTGTAATGATATACTGTGGATCGTGCCACAAATGTCGCCCCAGAGGTGATAGCCATTTGCACAATATCGAAAGAGTCTTCAACATTCCCCTTCACAGCTGTTGATGCAATCTTTCCGAAAGGCGTTGTGGGTGAGTATTGACCGCCGGTCATACCATAAATATTGTTGTTGAAGACAATCATGGTCATATCCATATTTCTGCGACAAGCATGAACAAAGTGATTTCCGCCGATTGCAAGCATGTCTCCATCGCCGCCCATGACAATAACATTGAATTCGGGGCGAGCAAGCTTAACACCTGTTCCAAAAGCAACCGCACGACCGTGAAGAGTGTGCATTGTACTGAAGTTCAGGTAGCCTGTAACACGAGAAGAACAACCTATTCCCGAAACTATTGCCACTCTGTCTGGATCAAGACCCTCGCGATCAACCGCGTCGATAAACGCTTTCATGACCACACCGTTCCCGCAACCTGGACACCAGACATGCGGTAGTCTATCTTGCCTGAGATACTTTGCCAGTCTGGAAACCGCCATCATAAGTCCTCCTCGGTATTGTTCTCAAAAAGAATCAACTCGACTCCTGTCTTCGCGAAAAGGAATTCGGTCAGAGGATCTGGATAACCTTCAGCGTAGACTACTCTAACAATTCCTGCGTTGATAATCAGCCTTGCGCAAATGGAACACGGCTTATGCGTGATAAAGATCGTCGACCCACGAGTAGAGATCCCGAACTTGGCGGCTTGAGATACTGCATTCTGCTCAGCATGAGCAGCATAGCAGATCTCCTGGTTTTCGCCCGCCCTTATCTCCAGTGCGTCTCTAATGCAAACTATCTCATCACAATGAGGAAAGCCTGAAGGCGGCTGATTATATCCAGTTGCCAGGATACGATTCTCTTTAACTATAACAGCACCTACCTGTCGATGATGACAGGAAGACCGTCTCTTTATCAGGCGAGCCAGTCTGATGAAATAACTGTCCCAGCTCTCTCTCCCTTTCTTATCAACAGGAGTGATACTGAAATCTTTCAAGAATTCCTCTATCTGCTTCTTCATCACTTATCAAGGAGTTTTCTTAGAACAACAATATGCTTCTTCTCTTCTTCGATTATCTTCTTTACAGCAGCACGAGCATCTTCATCGTTCAGGATCTCAAGGACTTCATAGTAGAAAATCACAGACTCCTTCTCAACATCGATCGCAAAGTCAATAGCTTTGCTGACGGGAGCTGCGGAAAGGTTACCCAAGACGTCGGCTGCTTTGGGAAAAACCTTGTTTCTGCTGAAGCTTCTAATGTAATCACTTGCATCACTCCAGTTAAACAGCTCCTGTTCCTCTTCTTTGAAGCGAGCAAGAAGCTCGCTGAATGTTTCAGCATGCTGACGTTCCTGTTCAGCAAGATAACGGAAAGCTGATGCTGCATCTGGCCTGTCGCTGTCACTCGAAAGCACCGTGTAGAAATCTATCCCCTCTTCTTCAATGCTTATTGCTATATCCAGTATCTCGTGAGCTGAAAACACCGCTGATCTCCTCCTTATGTTCACTCAGACGTTGAAGCAATTGGTTCGTAAGATCAAGTCCTTCACTTGTGAAACTAACCTTTGAACCTCTAAGAGAAACATGGTCTCCAAAGACACTCTTGAGAAGACTGGCCATTTGAGCAACGAGGTCTGAGTCATCCGGCATAAGGTCTGCAAGATCAATACCAGCCGTCATTCTCAATCCCATGAAAAGCCCTTCAATCAGCTCCTGAATCGGAGAGTTCTCCGAGTAGTACTCCCTGGGGAAGACACCGCGCCCCAGCATTTCACTAAAGCTGGCAATATCCGAGATGTTTACATACCTGATGTTCTTAAAGTGCCCGCCAGCAGACGCTCCCACACCCAGATAATCTTTATTCCTCCAGTAAGCGAGATTGTGTAGACACTCAAAGCCCTTCATTTGCCATGAAGAGACTTCATATCTCGTGTAACCCATACTTCCAAGTCGATCAAGAATCAGGTCATGCATCTGATAGAGTTGCTCCGTGTTTGGCAATCCAATTCTACCATTGTAGTATTGTCTCATCAAATCGCTTTCATTGTACCTGTCAAGCACGTAGTATGACAGATGCTCGGGCAAGAGCGCTTCTATGAGAGTCAGGTTTGCTTCTACTGTCTCTGTGTTTTCACCTGGAAGTCCAAGTATGAAGTCAAGATTCAGATTGTCGAAGAGGCTACTTGCCTTTCGCAGTCTTGAATAAAGGTCAACTGGCACACTCCTCCCAACACGTCCAAGAAGGCTCTTGCTTGTGTTCTGCACTCCAACACTCAAACGGTTTACTCCAAGGGCTCTCCATGACTCAAGGCGCTCATCAACAAGCTCCTGTGGATTGCACTCGAGCGTGAACTCAACCGGAAGAAAGTCAAAGCTACGGGACACATGTTCAATAAGATCAGAAAATCCTCTGAATGGCCAGATGGAAGGTGAACCGCCGCCAATATACACGGTATTGACGGTCCCGTTGACTTCTTTTGCCCACATATCCAATTCAGTCTTGAGAAAGGTTTGATATCGACTCACACTTTCTTCATCGAAAGGAACCGTATAAAAGTCGCAGTAGCTACACTTCCTTATGCAGAAAGGGAAGTGCACATAAAGTCCAAATCTCATTGCACACTTAACCTTAAGAAGAAACTGGTAATCTTCAGTCCATCCATTCCAAGGCCGAATGAGAAAGTATTGTCTGTACCAAGCTTTGTTATCATGAACTGAGATTCTACTGTATCAAGACGAACACAGATCGCTGGTGACACAACAATCTTAAACCCGTTGAGAGATACAACCATGTTGCCGGACATGGCAATCCCCAATTTGAAGGAACGATAATTCATCCCAACGCCTATTCCATAGCCAACTTCTCCAAGACTATCCTGAGTCGAAATATCAACTGTGGCCATTGCAACTGGTCCCGCAACTCTTAGTCGGAAACTCCTCTCGAATTCATTGGCATAAAGATACGTTCCAGCATCCATGAAGCCGAATGTCGGCGAAACATATCCCAGAACATGGGCTCCCCCATTGAGATTACCAAGAGGTACCCTGAACCAGGATCTCATGTACAGCGAGTAGTCCCCGTCGCTACTCACCTCGGACTCAAAATAAGTGTGCGAAAATACAGGTGGTGTGAATATGCTGGATGAGTATTTTGCATAGAGTGAAACGCCCTTTTCTCCAAGTGACAGCCCTCCGTGAAATCTGCCTTCGCGTGTCTTGATCCGTAGAAATCCCCGGGTATACTCATCCCATGCATCTGAATACGTAATACCCAGCTGAGCATCATCTGCAGACATCCTAAGACTCAGAGAAAACCTCTCATAGAATGGCAGGGCCATTCTTGCGGTCCAGTCCAGATTATGCACTCGAAAGTCCGCCTCAAGACCAGAAGACAACCCAGAGGATAATGCCAGGAACACAATCAACAGCGACAACCATGGCCTAATCATCTTCTAGCAACCTCCTGGCCACACTGCCTGCCACTGCAGGATCAGCTCTCCCCTTTGTTCTTCTCATCACGGCACCTATGAAATAGCTGAGCACTGCCTTCTTGCCAGCGCGATACTGGTCAACCGCCTTCGGATTATCTTTCATAGCTTGACGAATTGCTGACTCTATCTCTTCCTCGTCATCAACCTGTTGCAAACCTTTCTCTTCAACAATATTCGAAGGCATTTTTCCAAGTCTCACGCACTCGGAAAAGATCTCTTTTGCAACGCTTATGGAGATCGTCCTGGAATCGAGAAGTCTCAGGAGGTCCACAATGTGATCTGGCACAAGTTCACTCTGCCCAACTGTCATGTCCCTCTCCTTAAGAATTCTTAGAAGGTCTCCAGTTAGCCAGTTGCTAACTTCCTTCGGCCTCTGCGTAACCTTTACTGTCTCTTCAAAGAAGCCTGACAATTCCTTGTCTGAAACAAGGACTACTGCATCATGTTCGGGAAGAGCGTAGTCTCTCATGAACCGATCGATTTTCTCATCAGGAAGCTCAGGAAGCATTTTCTTGACTTCCTCAAGATAACTCCCGGTTATTCTCAAAGGAGGAAGATCAGGCTCTGGGAAATATCTGTAATCGCTCTCTTCTTCTTTCTTTCTCATTGTTATTGTAGTCTTGGAAGCAAGATCCCACGTTCTGGTCTCTTTCACAACTTCTTTGCCATCTTTCATTGCTTGAGTAATCCTCTTGTATTCGTAGTCCAGCGCTTTTTCGACAAACCTGAAGGAGTTTATGTTCTTCACTTCGACTCTGTTTGAAGATTGTCCATTTCTGGTGTTGATAACCGAGATGTTCGCGTCGCATCTGAGAGCACCTTTCTCCATGTCCCCAGTGCAAACACCGATATACCTCAAGATATCCCGAATCGACTCCATAGCTAACCTGGCTTCTCGAGATGACGTGATATCTGGTTCAGTCACTATTTCTACCAGAGGGATACCACACCTGTTTAAGTCAACAAGCGTGCCTCCTTGCTTTCCAGAAGCAGATATTGAGGAAGCTCCCTCGTGAATGGTCTTGCCAGCATCCTCCTCAATGTGGATTCTGTTGATTCGTATATGACTCTTACGCCCGTTGCCAACACGAACCTCGATGAAACCATTTCTGGCCAAGGGCCTGAAGTATTGAGTGATCTGATAGCCTTTTGGAAGATCTGGATAGAAGTAATTCTTTCTGTCAAAGCAGGAGATTTCGCTGACTTGACAGTTCAGCGCTAGAGCTGACATCACTGAGAGTCTCACTGTTTCTTCGCCCAGTACAGGAATGGTCCCCGGTTGACCAGTACACACAGGGCAAATTGCTGTATTCTCTGTATCTCCGAAAGTATCTGCCGGGCAGGAACAAAACGCTTTCGTGGGAGTGCTGAGCTGAGCGTGGATTTCCAGGCCGATAACTGTTTTGAACACTATTCATCCCACCTTTCAGGAATCGGGGCAATGCCATCCTTGAGGAATGGAGAAATAGCTTCTACGGCTGCTCCTGTTGAAAGAACATCCATATCTTTCATTCTAGGACCAGTAATCTGGAACCCAACCGGCATATTGTCTGCTGGTTGGGCAGGAATTGAAATGGAAGGAAGCCCTGAGAGGTTGGCAGCAATTGTATATATGTCCATCAGATAGAATACAAGCGGATCAGTGATCTCACCAACTTTCGGGGCAATAACAGGACATGTAGGATTTACCAGGAAGTCATAGTCCCCGAACAGTGCAGAGAGCTCACTGTCAAGAATTCTCCTGACCTTAAGAGCTTTGCTGTAATAAGCATCATAATATGCAGAACTCAGAGTAAACGTTCCCAGAAGAATCCTCCTCTTGACTTCCTCGCCTAAACCCATGTCTCTGGTGATTCCGACTGAACGAAGGTAGCTGGAAGAGAGCTCGGAGAACCCGTACCTTGTTCCCTCATATCGAGCCAAATTGGAGCTGGCTTCTGCGGGAGCTATCAAATAATAGACTGCAACTACATGTTTGATAGAAGGAACTGATACTTCGTCCACGATGCCTCCTTCTTGCCTGATCCTTTCAATCATATCCATAAACGAACCATACACACGACCATCAAGCCCTTCATACTCAAGGACTTCTTTGGGAACTGCAAGCTTCTTTCCCGAGAGATCAGGTTCTAGGTTATGATCAAAGAGTTCTCTCTCGGCGCCCACAGTCGTTGCATCTTTGGGATCCCTACCCGCAATCACCCTCATAACATCCAACGCATCTTTAACAGATCTTGATAGCGGGCCAATCTGATCAAGCGATGAGGCAAAAGCGGTCAGACCATAACGTGACACCAGACCATATGAAGGCTTAAATCCCACAATTCCGCAAAGCGCTGCTGGTTGCCTTATTGACCCACCCGTATCACTGCCAAGTGCAAAAGGTATTAGTCCTGCGCTCACAGCAGCGGCACTACCCCCACTGCTGCCACCAGAAATCCTCCGCGTATCCCAGGGATTTCTGCTGGCTCCGTAGCAAGAGTTCTCAGTTGAAGAACCCATAGCGAACTCGTCCATGTTTGTCTTACCAATAAGGCAGGCCCCTGCACGCCCGAGACGATCAATAACAGTCGCGCTGTAGGGGGAATAGTATTTCTTGAGCATCCTGCTGCCACATGAAGTTCGAAAGCCTCTGGAATGAATATTGTCTTTTGCAGCAAAAGGAATCCCTTTAAGAGGTCCCTCGTGGCAATCCGTGTTCGCCTCGCGAACCTCTGTGAAAGCGTTTATTTCACCATTGAATCTGCTGATGCGTTCACGATAGAAGCTTTCAAGTGGGAGTTCAGATCTCGTTAATTCTTCAAGACTTTTCTTCAGTACGCTCTTGTCCAATCCTGATCACCTCTTCCGATCTATTGTATCACCACTGTCGGATAGAGGGCGCGTTCAACGGTTCGTCCAAATGGAATATAATGAGAAGGGAGGTGTCTTTACTGATAGAATATATCCATTTTTCAGGAATAGTTTCCCAGGAGCAGAAAGACCTGTTACAAGAGGATTTCTTCAGCTATGGCTTTAATGAATACTACATTGACGAAGACCCTGAGAATACACGTGCAACCCTGCATATATTCTTGAGTAACGCCAGTCAACTCCCGAACTGGCTTGAGAGTATCACCCTTCAGAGACAAGAAGAAGGACTTACTATCAACAACTGGATAGAAGAATGGAAGAAATCGCTTAAGCCGATTCGGTTAACTGATCGTATTACTGTTGTTCCAGTAGAACAGCCGCCCAAAATACGACAAACTGGCAGAATATATCTTATACCAGGGCTCGCTTTTGGTACCGGGAGCCACGAGAGCACACGCCTTGCCGCCAGATTACTGGAAGCGGCCGAACCTCTTGGAAAACGTGTCCTGGACATCGGCTGTGGTTCTGGTATATTATCATCAGTTGCATTTCTCCTTGGTGCAAAGAGTGTCGTTGCTCTTGACAACGATCCTCTGGCTCTTGAGAAGACTGCGGAGATTGCAGAAATCAATGAGATATGCCTTGATATCAGAAAATCAGACCTGGTCTCCTCCCTAAGAGAAGACGAAGACTTCGATTTGATAGTGGCAAACTTAAATGAAACACTCCTCTGCAGTTTGAAGGAGAGTATTATCCCACACATGGCTGAGAAAGGAAGACTCGTTATTTCTGGCATCTTGAAGAGCAACGAAGAGCTTGTCAGGAGTGCGCTCCGGCAGCTGTTCGAATTCACCGAAGTACTTGAAGAAGGTGATTGGGTATCGTCAATTCTGACAAAGAGGTTATCGAGTGGCAGATAGGTCGAAAACTTGAGAACGAATTCGAAGTCTGTGCCAAATGTCAATGGGGTTATCCGGTCAGCTTCTCAGCGCCGCCAATAGTAAGAGATCGGCCGTTTCCCACTATTCACTGGCTCTGTTGCCCTCACTTGTGCAAAGAGATCTCAAAACTGGAGGCAGAAGGTCTCATAGATGAAATGGAAGCAAGACTGTCTTCAGACGATTTGCTTTGTTCTGGTTACATCGATGCACACAAGAGTACCAACAGAGTCGTCATGGCACAACTGAAGAGGAACCAGGCGCCCCTATGGTTCTTGGGGGCTCTGGAAGGTAGAGGAATAGGTGGTATGAAGGATTTCACACATATCAAATGCTTGCACATGCACGTCGCGAATCTGTTGTGCGGTGTAGAAAATCCGATCGGCAAAATCGTCTTGGAAATGATAGAAAGCCATAATTGTTCTGATCCGGTTATTTGTTCGAGGAGTCACCCAGGATGAAGGAGAAGCTTCGCGAAAAAGCCAATCTCTTTCCACGGTCCCCGGGCGTCTATATCTTCAGAGATGACTCAGGGCAATACATTTACGTTGGCAAGGCTAATGATATACGAAAGAGAGTTCAGTCGTATTTCAGAGAATCAACATGGAAACGAAACGAAAAAGCGAGACGTATCATCGAAAAAGCTACTGAAGTAGATTTCATAGCAGTGACTACTGAGAGAGAAGCCATTCTCCTCGAAGCAAACCTGATCTTTGAGAACAAGCCCTTGATGAATGTTCTCCTTAAGGATTCAAAGACATATCCCTACATATATGTTTCCGCGGACTCTTTTCCGTATATTGCAGTAACAAGAACAAGAGACAAAGAAGGAACTTACTACGGGCCATACACAACTGCAGGTCTTATTCGAAGATTGCTTGAATTACTCCTTCGTACTTTCAAGATCAGAAGCTGCACGAAAGAACTCGACAGGATAAAAAGAGTGTGCTTTCTGAACCATTTGGGAATGTGTTCTGCTCCTTGCATAGGAAGAGTATCTCAAAAAGAGTATCTGGAACACCTGGCCCAGCTGAGCCGTTTTCTGGACGGTAATATAACAGAAATACGTCAGATGCTTGAGAACAGGATGTTTCAACTATCTGATCTCAAGCAATACGAACGTGCAAAAGAAATTCGGGACATCCTGTCTTCGATGGATCGCATCTATTCGTTTCAGGCTGTTGATAACAGCGAATCACGATCAAAAGATGTTGTCGCAATCTCCTCGGGTCTTGCAGCCCTGCTTGAGGTAAGAGGTGGTATGCTTCTTGGAAAACTGATTTACGACTTTCCTCAAGGAACTGCTGCGGATTTTGTTGCTCAGTTCTACTACGCAAAGAAGCACAGAAGGCCATCGCAGTTGATCGTCACAGGTTTGAGTGCACGTCATTTGAAGGCTCTCAAGCAGGATTTTGAATACCTTGGCGAGCCAATGTCTGACGAAGATCGAAGACTCATGAAAATCGCCTACGAGAACATCAACAATGAGCTCAAAGTAAGGCTTGCATCGTCATCAGCACTGAAGCAGTGCCAGAAAATCCTGGGTCTATCGAAGCTCCCAAAACGAATCGAAGGTGTCGATATCTCTCACACTCAGGGAATGATGACAACAGCTTCTGTAGTTGTTTATGAGAATGGAAGTCCAAAGAAGGATGAGTATCGAAGATACAGCATCAGACAGATTACTGAACCGAATGATTTCGAATCATTATCCAATGTAGTATCAAGACGATACTCAAAACATCCTTTTCCTGATTTGCTGCTTATAGATGGTGGAGAACCACAGCTCAGAGCGGTGAAGAAGAGTCTAAGTGAAATTGGTATAGAAGCAGAAGATCTCATAGGAATTGCAAAGGAAAGAGAGGAAATTGTCTTCCCGGATAACCGTAATCGACTACGACTTACTCCAGACCACCCGGTACAACGATTGCTCACTGCTGTCCGTGACGAATCACACAGATTCGCAGTGAATTACCACAGGTTTCTGCGGGAAAGACGCATCTCTCGCTCTTCAATAGACAAGGTACCGGGTGTAGGCCCAAAGACAAAACGAAACCTTATCAGAGCTTTTGGAAGTGTCGCAGGAATTAGAAGAGCCTCCAAAGAAGAGCTTATCAAGATCGTTCGAAACAGACGGGTTGTTGAAGAAATACTGAAATGGTCAAGAGAAACGGTGGGATAATCCCACCGTTTCCTTTCCGCTTACTTAACTTTCTCTTTTAGCTCCTTGCCTGGACGGAATTTAGGAACCTTACCCCCCGGTATTTGTATCGGCATTTTCGTCCTGGGGTTAACACCCTTTCGAGGCTTTCTAGACGCAACCTCAAATGTTCCAAATCCTACCAGCTTTACTTCTTCATTTCTAGCAAGACTCTCGCCGACCAATTCCACAAAACCATCCAGGATGTCAGTAGCAAGCTTCTTTGTTACATTCTTTCTTGCAGCGAGTTCGGCAATCAGTTCTTTCTTATTCACGTTATCACCCCCCTAAGCATAAACTAGTCTATGACATTATTCTATCACTTCTAGGGGGGCGAATGCAACTGATAACACTCTGAAACTCATTGCTGAATTGAGGTTGTGAACCCCTTTTTTGTAATCCTTTCCAATAATGGCTTTTAGGAAGTCTTTCGGACTTATCAATTTGGCACGAATGGCTGTAACCAATTTCTGGACTGTTTCTGGTCTGATCCATATTCGGGTTACTTGGAACCACCCTTGGACCAACGCCCTACCACGTTTCTGATAAGAATGGTTCGCTTTGAAACGGATAGCTGCAGATCGCTGAAAATCTCATAAGCTTCCCCGTAGCGGATTTCACGGGATCCACATGATCTTGCAAAGACTGGGAGTGAGAATAAGCATGTAATTCATACAAGTGTTGGAGAACTACATGTCCGTGTCTTCCCGGAACCATCTCGTCAAGGATATAATCAGGGCGCATAGAACTGCCCGCAAACCAGAATGCTATTTTTATTGAACTCAATCGCTTCTTGGAAAAACAAGACTGTCGCGCTCATCTCACTGAGGGCTGAAGACCAGATTTCCTGCGGTTCAGTATCGCCCAGAAACGAATCGTTGGTATTTCCTGTCATTGAAGTCAGTAATTAGATCATTGTTTTCTAACCGAGCATAATACTCTGATATATCATCAAGTAATACACCATGCATCCTCCTTCGAAACACTGACCCGGGTCTAACAGAGCTTCCAGCTCCGTCCGAGCACCCTCACGGCACACGGTTAACCCGCTTATGGCTGCTTCCTTCCGGACCTGACCAGATTCACGGGGTTCCGTTGCGTAAGACTCGGCCTTCAACACTTTTCACTCTGCCGATTTCCGAATCAGTGTGCCTCGGGAGGCATTCGGCCTCGCATATGGCGGTTTTCGAGTACAGGGAACCGCCAGCTCCCCGCCTAGCATGGTGTACACCAATTATAAACCGCCCCCTTTTGACATTCAACCGCATGAATGAAGCCTCCAAGATCTGAGAAGACGCATGCTACAGATCCGATGAATCACGATCTTGCTGAACAACCATGTGTTAGCATAGTGACTGAAAGGAGCGATTGTCTTGGAGTGTTCAAACCTTGATAAGAACCTTGAGAACTGTAACTGCACCTATCCAGGGTGTCCCAGAAAAGGTAGATGCTGTGAGTGTCTGAATTATCACAGGCGGAACAATGAATTGCCTGCCTGCTACTTCACCAAAGGCCAGGAAGAGACATGGGATCGCTCAATTTCGTTCTTCAAGAAGTGCTCATAGTCCTGATCTACTAATTTGAAGTAGCGCGATATTCTAAAGGCTCAGACCACGAATGCTGTCAAAAACGTGATTCAGCTCCTGCATTGTGATAAGACCTGAGCTATTTGCTTTTGTGGAGCATGCGTATCTTGCTGCAATCTGTCCCCTCAGTATGGAGTCCTCGATCGAGTGACCCTGAAACAACCAACTACAAAGGAATCCCGCAGCCAGAGAATCTCCAGCTCCTGTCGTGTCCACTACGGGCTCTCCGAAATCTACCGCTGGAAATCGAGTGACATTCTTGCCGATACCTACTGAGCATCCTCTATTTCCCATCCCTGAAACCACTATCACGTTCGGGTGTTCGGAAAGATACTTCCGAATAATGGGAGCAGGGTCATCTTTGTTTACAGAAGAGAAGAACAGGATATCCGCAGAATTAGCGAAGTCTCTCCTGTATGGATCATCAGGATCAATTATGTCTTGAAGATCGCAAGATAAGGTCAACCCCTGCTTTCGTATTGAGGGCAGAAGAAATCTTGCCCAGTTGACGATGTTCACATGAGCGAGGCTTGATCTTGAGATAATCGAAGAAGCGAAATCCAGTTCAGGTATTGTATACATTGACCCTTTTCCATCATAGAAGCTCTTTCTCCTGCCGTCAGGAAAGATGAAGTTGATGCTTCTCTTAGTTCCATAAGGATCAATCTGAAGTCCTCTTGTGATTATCCCGTGCGCGTCGAGCGTTTCTCTGATAAATCTGCCGTTATGATCATCGCCAACATAACCTATTACGGCAGTCTTGAGTCCCATCCTGGCAAATGCGATGCTCGAATACCCGCCTGCAAGTCCCACAGAGTCAACATTTTCGCTGAACTGCCCTTCAACCGAAACATCGAACTCACTGTCTGAAAGAAACACATAAGTGTCTACACCAAAAGCCCCTACTACAACAACGTCAAACTCTTTTTCCATCCAGCAATCACCAACTATCTGCAAGTTATTGATAAAGACATTATATACGGGAATCACTAATCATAAACTCCTATCAACCGTTTACCCGGATTCTTTTGGAGTAATTCTCACTCTATTTAGCATGCTGGTCGATTTCACGGTAGAATAATGGCACAACAGCTACACAATGGGAGGGATTGCTTTGTCAGTATTCATGCAGGACATTACTGAGCAGCCACATTCAATCGCAGAACTCCTGAAAAAATCTGCAAGTATACGAAAAAAGGCCGATGGGATCAGTCATCGAAGAGTCCTCTTTACGGGTATGGGTGCTTCCCTGTTCGCATGTCAACCCGCAGTACTCTTGTTGAGATCAAGGCAGCTTGACGCAGAATTTATTGAGCTTTCTGAGTTAGTTTGGTACGAAGCATCTCATGCCATGGATTATTACGACACGGTGGTCTTTGTGAGCCAGTCAGGGGAAAGTGCTGAATTGATAAACCTTCTGCAGAGATTCCCCGCCTTTATCGAGAAATCTGTGCTTGTAACCAATAACCCCAGGTCAAAATCCGCGTTACTCATCCCTGAAGAGAGAGTTTTCGAGATTTTCGCCGGTGAAGAACGTGCAATGGGTGCATCAAAGACGTTTCTGAATACTGCGTTGCTGCTTCTGGTTCTTGCCTCCGAGTGGAGTGGCGAACAAATTCCTCTGAACACCATAACCGAATGTGTTGAGAAGGGCCTGAAGTTAGAAATAGACTCGCTTACAAAAGCAATAGAATCATCGAAGCTCCCGATTATTGTTGCCAGAGGATTTTCCCTCGGCGTCGCACAGATGATAAGGCTTATGCTCGCCGAGATTCCAAAGAGAAACGTTGAGGTCTTTTCGGGAGGTGCTTTCAGGCACGGACCTCTTGAACTCCTAGAAAACGACCCTCTCGTAATCGTTATGAACCCCGAGGGGAAAACCTCTCACCTTATGGATAAGCTTGCTGACGAGCTTTCTGGGAAATGTCCAGTAGTCATGTTAACTAACTCGGCCAGTGAGTATAACCCGGACATTCATGTTATAAGAACCGGAACGGGGCTGACAGAAGAACTGGCTCCTCTAACCTTCCTCGTTCCTTTCCAAAGGGTGGCCAACGAACTTGCACAGCGAGCAGGGTACAATCCCGGAGAGGGAGTGCACGCGGCAAAAGTCACAAGGGTCGAATAAGCGAGATTAAGTCTCACTAAGCAGATTCAGAGCTTTCATTCTTCTGCGTGATGCAGCAGACAAGATTTTTTTCAGCCTCTTGTATGGTTCTTCTTCAGTCGCGTAACCATCTTCTATTCTTGTAATAGCTTCATCAAGTTCATTGTAGTCAAGTCCCAATGTGTCCTGATCTATCAGTCCAGGGATCAAATCGGCTGATGGAGCCTTTTGAATCACTACATCCGGTAAATTGAGTTCTCTTGCTATCTTCAACACTTCTGTCTTCAGCAGATGAAGAATTGGCTCAATATCTACTGCTTCATCTCCCCACTTCACATAGAGCCCCGTAAGATACTCTGTCTTGTTTGTCGCACCAACTACTGCATATCCTCTGGTCTCTGCTTCAAGATATAACCTGCACATTCTTATGCGATTCTTAGCCCTGTAGAAGGCCAGTCCTCTTCGGAACCTTTCATCTCCTCGATCGAGCAGGTCCATCAAGAAAGGATCATCTCGCTCGGCGTACTCAGCCCATTTCTTCCTGACAAAACTCCTTTGTACAACTCCGGGAAAGAGTCTCGCAGGTGGCTGCAGTTTGTAAGCTCCAAGAGCCCTGATGGCAGCTGTCACAGAGATCTTGGAGCAAGAGATATCAAGCTGTTTGCAGACGCTCAGGGCATCGTTGATTGCCTTTCTTGGAGTATCTCTTTCGGGCAGAAGGAGCCCCAAAACATTCCTCTTGCCCAGTGCTTTTGCTGCAAGTGCAACTGATACAGCAGAATCTATGCCTCCACTTATGCCTATCACTGCACCCAATGAACCGAGCTCCTGGACACTCTTCTCAATGAAACTGATTATCCTCTCGATCTCATGTTTTGAAGCATCCCCCGATTTCATGATTTCATCTAGAACCTCTCCGCATATTCAATTGAAGTCGTCCAGTATGGCATGGTGAATAGCAATTGCCGCATCTCCCGCTGCTGTAGCGATCTGACGCACTTCTTTCTGAATCACATCGCCTATTGCGTACACTCCAGGAACACTTGTCTCTTTCTTCTCATTCACTTTGATATAGCCGTATTCATCACGCTCAACAACCCCGCTGAGGAACTCGCTGTTCGGCTCTGTACCAACAAACACAAAAACACCATCTGTTTCCAGTTCTTCTTTCTTTCCCTCAGACCCTTCTATCAGGACACTCCTGACCTTGTCGTCGCCGTGAATCTCTTTAACTCTGCGTCCAAGAAGAAACTCAACCTTACTGAGAGCTTTGACACGGTCTTGCAACATCTTGTCTGCAGTAAGCTTGGGGAGATCCTGTATTACGGTTATCCTCTCAGCTATCTTTGAAAGATACAGAGTCCCCGTCATTGAGCTGTTTCCTCCGCCAATAACTGCCACGTGTTTACCCGAGAAGAAGTGCCCGTCACAGGTCGCACAATATGAGACACCCTTTCCTGAGAACTCCTTCTCTCCCGGAACATGCAATTTTCTGGGATTTGCTCCCGTTGCAATTATTAGAACCCTCGCCTCTATTTGTTTCCCGGTCTCTAGTATAACGATCTTCTTATCGCCGTTTTGGGAGATTCCTGTTACTTCTGAACTCAGTAAGTCAACTCCGAAATGTCGTGCGTGTTCAGCCATTCGCTCTGACAGTTCTACTCCAGAAATGGATTTGAATCCAGTCCAGTTCTCTATCGTTTCAGTGTTGTTCATCTGCCCGCCTTCAATGGCTCTTTCAACTATCAGCGGACTAAGACCTCCCTGGACAGCATATATTGATGCAGTAATCCCCCCAGGCCCTCCTCCGATAATGATCACGTCGTACTGATCTTCAACTTCCTTCGCAAAGCCAAGTCCACCGACTTCAAATCCACTCATACGATCACCTCGCAACCGCCTTCATTACTTCATCAAGATACTGCTCTTCAGGATAAGCTCCGACGAAGCTTCTTGACGAGTTTATAACAATCTGCGGCACTGAACTAACACCGAATCTCTTTGAAAGCTCTTCGAACTCGCTTGCCTCGACCATGGACGCAGTGACATTGGAGTTAGCGAGTGCGAATTTGAACGCAGTAAGAACTGCCTTAGGACAATATGGGCAAGATGTTGTCACAAATACCTTGATATCAACAGGCTGCTTAATGGTATCCAGACGTTTTAGAGTCTTCTCAGAAATGTCTGGAGTTGCTCCTGCAGAAAAGTCAACGAGTGTCTTAAGCAGTGTTCCAAACTCGTGGCCAGAAGGTATTCCGTAGAACCTTACTCCCTTATCGTTGCCTTCCGCGGTAAGAGGAATGACTGCAGGCGTCATCTCAATCTCAAAGGATCTTGCTTCCTCTCCCGATGCAGAGGCCTTTCTTACCTCCAACTTGTCGGTAAGCTCTGTAAGTTCTCCCAAAAGCTTCTCTATGGTTTCACAAAACTCACAACGTTCTTCACTAACAAAGAACACGACACTTATTCTGTCCTTCATGTTTGACAGGACTTCCTCTACCTGTTTTCTGATTTCTTTGTCCAATAGCTTATCTGACATATTAATCCTCCTTTGGGTATACCCCCTCCGGGTATTATATCATCTGTAGATTACTCTTGTGTTGATCCGGGTTGTCTAATAGATTCGTTTATATAGCATAGCAAACCAAGTACTGCCAACAACGACATTAGCCATACTGCTGCTGGCAACCATGCTTCGCCTGCTCTATCCCTGGTCCACTCCAGAATGGGCACGACTGTTGAAAACGCTGTTGAGAGAAATACTACTTCCAGAAGAAGCACCCATTTTGCTTTTAATAACAGGTAGTGCCAGTGGTACTCTCTGCGAGTATATCCAAAGGAGAGAAAAAGCATTCTGAAGGATTCGTCATACACTTTTAGGAACCTGCCCAAAGATGAAAGTCCCGAAAAGAAAGAGATGAAGAAGAACACAACCAGAATCTCTTGCCGATCGAGAAAGCTTGATGTCAGTAAAATGAAGAAGACCGTCACGAAACGATTTACAAGCGTTAAAGAAAGGCTGATTCGTTTCTGACTGTTCAGGATCTGAAAAACAGAGGCCACCGCTAGAGCAGTGGCCAATATTGAGATTATTAAAGCTGTTAGAAACAGTGAAAAGAGCTCAGCAAGAATCATGTGTCACGTCCGGATTGCTAGCCTTTGTTCGTTTTTTCTTCAGAATCACTTCCAGAAGCCTTCTCATTGAACATTTCACCAATTGCACCCAGACTGCTCAGAAGCTTGGATGCCTCAAAAGGTAGGAATATCTTGCTTGCCCTACCGTCAGCGATGTTCTTCAAAGCGTCAAGATATCTGATTGTAATAAGTTCTTCATCAGGTTTTCCTTCGTGTATCGCATTGAAGACGTTGATAATAGCGTTCGCTTGACCCTCTGCTTCGGCAATTAACTTGTACTTCTCTGCTTCAGCTACTCTCTTAACGGCTTCCGCCTCTCCTTCAGCCTTAAGAATCGCTGACTGCTTGTCTCCCTCTGCTTTTGTTATTTCGGACTGCTTGTAGCCTTCTGCTTCGAGAATGACGGCTCTCTTTGTCCTTTCTGCTTTCATCTGCTTGGACATTGCATCCATAATGTCCTGGGGAGGATCAATCTTCTTGATTTCAACTCTTGTAACTTTTACGCCCCACTTGTCAGTGGCTTCGTCGAGAACATCCCTCAGTTTTGTGTTGATCCTTTCCCTGGAAGTCAACGTCTGGTCTAGTTCCATTTCTCCGATCACATTTCTGAGGTTAGTCTGAGCAAGCTTTGTTGCAGCGCTCTCGAATTCACTGACGTTGTATACGACTCTGAACGCATCAACAATCTGGTAGTAAACTATTGCGTCAACTGTGACAATGACGTTGTCGTTGGTTATGACCTCCTGCGGCGGAACATCGATTACCATCTCTCGAAGGTCCAGTTTAACCATTCGTTCCAAGAATGGTATGATGAACTGCAAACCTGAAGACGCTTCCCTGTTGTACTTTCCGAGTCTTTCCACAAGACCTCTCTGGAAAGGCCTAACGATCTTGATCCCGGTAATAGCAATTATCAGGATTACAACAGCCAGAACAATCCATACAATCATTTTTATACCTCCTGTTCGTTGCTCTCTTCGAGCGGACGCACATATATTATGTTACCTTCAACCCTTTCAACAACTATCGAAGACCCTTTCGGAATGACCTCCTTGTTTTCCAGGGGATAAGCCCTCCACTCCTCGCCTCTCACTTTTACACGGCCCGTACCAGTTGACGCATTTACATCTTCGGTTACTACGCCAGTACTGCCCTTAATCTCCTCAATGAAGAGCTTCCTTGGAGAACGTGTGGTCAAACGTTTTGCGATTGGTCTTGTAAAGAGTACCAAAAGGGCACTGACCACAGAGAAGACAGCTATCTGTGTTCCTAGATTCGCTCCAAGAATAGCCGCTAAAGCCGCAGCAAAGAAACCGATACTGAACCACAGGTAGAAGAATGTGGGTGTTACAATCTCTATGACGAGCAATACAACCCCGAGTATTAGCCATCCAGCGTAACCCATTGTTGTCCTCCTTCCTCAGGATTAGATCTCAAAGTACCGCTCAGGATGCACGAGCAACACGTCTATACCCAGATTATCAAGCTTATCCTGTGCCCGCTTCTTCCATCTGCTTATTTGAGATGAGTACCTGCTAGATATATGATACAATATCAGCCTCTTAATTCCCCGCGCCATGGTCACACTTTTCATTATCTCGTCAAATGCAGCATGATTCTGGTTTCGTCTATCTTCTGCGTTCAAGAAGGTACACTCGTGTAGCACCGTTTCGCTATCATTGATTTCTTCAACCGGAAGAGCATAACTGTCGCCACTTATCGTAACCAGTTTCTTCTTATATCTGTCCGTTATTGAATCCCTTCCCTTCTCTTTCGCAAGCTCTGACAACTCCCGTTGCGAAAGTGCCGTGTATTCCTCCTTCAGTTTTCGTCTTTCTTCCATAATGTGGTAACCATAACTGATTTCTGAAGGGGTGTGCTTAACTCTGAAGGGAATTATACTTCTACAGAAACTCCCTGCCTGCCTCAAAAAGACTTCCTGACCAGGCTTCAAAGGAGTTATCTCCATTTCGTATCTCAGTGAAGGGTTCATGTCCACAACGAATCTCAGAAGAGATTCTATTCTTCTATTGTCCAAAGGATAGTGAATTCTTAGCGTCTTTTCTCGATCTCCCATTGCATTGTTTCTTGTATTAACCAAACCCCATAGTCCTGATATATGGTCAACGTGTCCATGAGTCAGAAACACGTCTTTGATCGCAAAAACGCTATTACCAAGAATCGTGGAGACCCCTTCTCCAGCATCTATAAGCATTCGTTCAGGCCTGTACAGGATCCATGTCGAGTAGAGGGCCTTGGAGAAAATCCGAAACTCCAATTCAGTCTTCCTCTAATCTCTCAAGCGTTACCGAGATCTTACCCCTGACATTACCGGGAAGTTTCACATCGATCTTGAAATCTCCAAGTTCCTTGAGGTTCTCGTCCAGCTCAAGAGATTTCTTATCGAAGCTTATGTCCATTTCTTTGGATATGTGCTCTGCCAGGACCGCACTTGTTACTGCTCCAAAGAGCTTACCTGAACTCCCTGCTTTCACCTTGATGTGAAAACGCTTCTTCTGTAATCTGTGAAGGAGTTCTTCACTACTTCGTCGCTCCTTCTCTTCTCTGTTTCTCTGTTCTTCTTCGAAGGCTCTTAGCCTGGCTAATTCCTCTTTGGTAGCTTCCTTGGCGAGACCCCTCGGAACAAGGTAGTTCCTTCCATATCCATCAGCAACAGTCTTCACTTCCCCACTCTTTCCAAGTTTGGGTATATCCTGTAGCAAGATTACTTTCACCGGAATCACCTCATCTAAGAAGTCGGGAGGCTTCAGCCTCCCGATGGATTATTCTTTAGTGTAAGGAAGCAACGCCACATGCCTTGCGCGTTGAATTGCCTCCTTAACCAGTCTTTGATGCTTTGCACAGTTGCCTGTTATTCTCTTGGGAATTATCTTGCCTTTCTCAGTAATGAAATCCCTTAACATTGATGTATTCTTATAATCAATATATCTGGTTTTTGATGCACACAGTCGACACTTCTTTCTGGTTCTTCTTCGCCTTTCTCTCATTATTCCACCCTCCTAGAACGGTACTTCGTCACTCTTGGAATCATCAGAATCATTCCCGAAGAAAGTGATTCCATCATCATCATTGTCATTGAATTTGCCATCATCTTCAGTCCTGGAGTTCTCATGGGTTATCCCTGCCTGAGCTTTAGTCTCCATGAATCTTATCGTATTTGCCAGGACCTCTGTGGTGCTTCTCGGTTCTCCTTCCTGGGTCTTCCATCGTCGGATTCTCAAAGACCCTTCCACAAGCACAAGTCTTCCCTTTGCAAGATAGTTGCCGCAAAACTCGGCAAGTTTTCCGAATGTCACTATTCTCACAAAGTCCGTTGAATCATCCTCTCGTCCGCTACGTGTGTTTCTATCAACAGCAAGAGAAAATGTCGAAATCTGAGTACCACTGGGACTGAACTTCATCTCCGGATCTCTTGTGAGTCTTCCGACAAGGATAATCTTGTTATAGCTTATGCTCACACAAGATCACGCCTCTCTTTCCCTGGTGTCTTCTTCACGCGTCTCAGCGGTGGTTTCTTCAGGAACGCTTGACTCACCGGGAACATTTGTAGCTGTCTCTTCTGGACTGCCTTCTGGATCGCCTGCTGATACATCATCAGAAGAAACGCTCTTTTCGTCTGTTGAGCTCTCGGGTTTCTTTGTTGGAGGGACTTTTTCAAGATCTTCTCTTCTGAAGGTCTGCCATCTGAAGATCTCCGGAGTAACTGAGTAGAAGCGTTCCAGTGTAATCACGTTCTCTGCCTCGGCATCAAAGAGGATGATAGTGTAATCCCCATCGCTAAAGCCCTTTCTCACACGGTAGGCGAGTTTTCGTATCCCCCATCTGTCAACTGATCTTATCTCGCCGCCTACACGCTCTTCAATATTGCTCTTGACCTTTTCCACAATGCTTTCTCTCTCTTCTTCGTCGATTTTTGGTGACATTATGAAGAGAGTCTCATAGATTCTCTTTCTTCCCATACTAACCTCCCACGGCCAATGGCTTTGTCTGCAGACAAAGCGGGATTCTTGTCACAGGGAAGTATAACACAGGTCCAGGCAGTTATCCACCTCACGGCATATCTCATAAGCACAGCATTAGTATGCTTCAGTCATGGTGCTCTTCTTTGCCTTTTGATCAGAAACACTTTGGTATGCTAACGAGAATGTTATAATTGTCTTGCACAATTCTTTGTGAATTCTGGAGGTGGATCCCCTTGATTGACCCGACGATAGCTGCTGCTACACTTGAATCAGCCCTAAGAAACGGCGCTGATTTCGCAGAGGTGTTTGTCGAACTCAAGTATACCAATGAGATCTCGATGCTCAACGGTAGAATCGAAAGTGCTGTTTCAGGCACTATCTACGGAGCAGGTATAAGAGTCTTTTCTGGAATTATGAGTGCCTACGGCCATACAAATGATCTCAGAATCGATTCAATGACGGAGCTTGCAGCCAGACTGGCCAGGTCCACAGGTGGATCTTCTCCTGGTGTGAGTATAAAATCTTTCGAAAAACCGGAAATCAGGAACAGACACATGGTCTTTCTCAACCCTGAAGAAGTTGAACTCTCTGAAAAGGCAGAAATAATGGAGCTTGCCAACGAAGGGGCTAACTCAGTTTCGGATCTGGTAGTACAGGTTCTCATATCATACTTAGACAGCGTTCAGAATGTCACGATATTCAATACTGACGGACTGGAAGTTAATGACCAGAGGGTGCGGACCAGGCTAAGCATACGCTCAGTAGCTGAGTCTGAGGGCATAAAAGAAACCGCGAGTTACTCTCCGGGTTCCGGCATGGGGCTGGAGTTCTATAACACCTTTGATGTAAAGGAAGCCGCCAGAAGACCTTCCAGGATGGCCAGTAAGATGGTGAAATCTCGACATGCACCTGCTGGAAAGATGCCCGTGGTCATCTCAAACGGTTTTGGAGGCGTGATATTCCATGAAGCGTGTGGTCACGCTCTTGAAGCAACGAGCGTCGCCAAGGGTGCTTCTGTGTTTGCCGGCAAGTTGGGGCAGAGAGTCGCCTCAGAGGTCGTGTCTGCAATCGACGATCCTACTATTCCAAACGGCTGGGGATCTGCAAGTATTGATGACGAAGGAAAGGAAACAAAGCCAAATCTTTTGATAGAAAAAGGGATTCTGAAGTCTTACATGGTTGACAGGCTTAACGGCATCAAGATGTCCATGGAGTCAACCTCCAGCGGCAGGAGACAGGATTACACTTTTCCCCCAACTTCAAGGATGAGTAATACTTTTATAATGGCTGGAAACATGCTCCCTGAAGAGATAATCTCTGCTACAGAATACGGCCTTTACGCCAAGAGCCTTGGTGGAGGTTCTGTGACTCCTTCAACCGGAGAATACAACTTCGCTGTAACTGAAGGATACCTGATAAACAAGGGCAGGATCACCGAACCAGTGCGTGGGGCAACTCTTATTGGGAAAGGACACGAAACTCTTCAGAAGATCGACCTTGTGGGTTCCGATCTTGCAAGAGAGCAGGGAATGTGTGGATCTGCTTCTGGCATGATTCCTGCAGATGTTGGGCAACCCACTATAAGAGTATCTGAGCTGATTGTTGGAGGTAGAAGCTGATGATAAACAAGGAACTGAGAGACAAGATACTTTCAATGGCTTCTCGTAAAGGATCTGAAATGAGTGAGATTTTCTTCAGGAGTTCAAGAAGCTTTACGATAAGTGCTCACAAAGGAAAAATAGAGAAAAGCAGTGACTCGATTTCGGCCGGGCTCAGCCTCAAGACGGTGAGGAAAGGGAAAGCCGGCTTTGCTTTTACAGAGATCATCGACGACCTGCATGTTGAAATGCTTGTAGATAAAGCAATCTCAAACATGCAGCTAAATGACTCAGATTACATTGAAACTCTGCATTCGGGCACCAGGATTCAGGATGATTCATCGTATTACAGCGGGCGCTACGAGGAGTTACCCGTCAGTTGGGCTGTCGACACTGTCCTGGAAATGGAGAAAACTGCTCATGAAGCAGATCCTCGCATTGTTCTTGTCCCTGAAAGCGGGTTTGGTTTCTTTGTAGATGAAACGACTATCTGTAATTCTCAGGGACTTGAGAACTATCACAGGAAAGATGGCGGTTACTTAGTAGTTATTACAGTTGCTTCTGACGGCAAGCAACACAAGACTGGTTTTGCTTACGACCTCGCAAGAGAACCTGATCGACTTGAACACAACAAGACTGCAAGGCGTGCTGCTTCAGAGTCTTCACAGAAGCTCGGAGCCAAATCAGTGAAGAGTGGGAAATACAACATAATCCTTAGAAACGATGTTTTCGGTTCACTGCTCGCAACATTCATCCCTACGATGTTTTCCGCTGAGATGGTTCAGAGGGGACTTTCACCAATCAGCCGCTCAAGTGAAGACAGGATCGCTTCAGAGCTGCTGTCTATATACGATGAACCTCACCTGATTGAAAGCCTCAGCAGTAGACCTTTTGATGATCAGGGAGTCCCAACCAAACGTAAAGCACTGATCGATAAAGGGATTCAGAAATCACTGCTCTATGATCTCAAAACTGCAAAGAAAGATGGAGTAGAGCCAACCGGAAATGCGTTGAAGAATGGTTACAAGGGGCAGACTCAGATTGCTCCGATAAACATTTCGGTTGAACCTGGTGAGCACTCTCTTGAGGAACTCATCGAGCGCACAGGATCCGGTATACTTATAACCTCTGTTGAAGGCTTGCATTCTGGGGCAAAACCCATGTCTGGAGAGTTCTCTCTGGGAGCACAGGGGTTTCTGATAGAAGATGGTAAGAAGACGAGAAGTGTTGAACAGATAACCATTGCATCAGATATCTTGACTATATTTAGAAGTGTGGAAGCAGTGGGAAGTGATAGGATTTTCTCATTACCGATGCCAAGAACGACCATTACTCCATCTGTGATGGTCTCAGAGGTTGATATTGCAGGTTCTGGCTGATTTGACCAGGGGAGTATTGGTCGAAATATCACAACAGATGTATAATCTTACAGGTGATCAGATGCCGATATACAGGTTTGTTTGCAGGCAGTGTGGTTCTGAAGAAGAGATTTTGATGAAATTCACAGACAGAGTACCTAGGTGTTGTAGTTGTGGAGGAGAGCTCTTAAAGCAGGTTTCAAGAGTCTCCGTGAAAAGGGGGCAGGGGTCTGAATCCGCCTGCAGTGGATGTACCTCCAGCAACTGTTCAAGTTGTTCTGGCTAGAAGCTTTCCCTAATCATCCCTTTATAACGCCAAGAGGAACCAGTTTCTCGAGTGGTTTTACAAGGTCCTTTTGCAGAACCATTACTTCTTCGATATTCTTGTAAGTCTCCCTTGCTTCCTCAACAATTGACTTTCGATCAGGCGAGACAATGCTGATTCCTGATCGTGATAGTTCGTGCATTACTTTGTCATAATTAATGCTCTCCCTTGCCTGCTTTCTTCCCATAACTCTTCCGGCTCCATGCGAGCATGATTTGAAGCTCTTAGGGTTTTCTAAGCCCAGACCCACATATGAGTGTGTTCCCATGGATCCCGGGATTATGACCTTTCCTGAAGCACGTACTGCGCCTTTTCTATGAACCATTACCTCTTCTTTGTAGTGTGTCTCAAGATTTGCATAGTTGTGGATAGTTTCAAGTCTCTCAAGTATACTGAACGCTCCGAAGTGCCTTTCCATAAGCTTAAGGAGTATATCAGTGATGATTCTCCTGTTTTCAGATGCATATCGCAGACAGAAGTTCATTGCTTCGCAGTAGTTGCTTGCTTGCCTGCTATCCAGTGGCAACCACGCCAGTCCAGGAGGATGATCAATCTTTCTCCCTTTCAGATAAGTTCTGGCCATTCTATTGTAATAGTCGGCAATCGCCTTACCAAGGTGCCTTGAGCCACTATGTACCATCAAAGCAACGTGTTCATCAGTCGTTTTCTGGAGTTCTATGAAATGATTGCCGCCTCCAAGGGTTCCGAGCTGCAACGTAGCGTTCTCTCGCTCCTTCTGAATCACCGGGTCTTCGGGAACCTCTTCCCAGATTGAAGAAGCTGCAGATCTTCTCCTCTTTCCAAATCCGACCGGTATTTCTTCTAGTGCACCGCTCAGAAATCTTTGCATGTTGTCCTTTGCCTCGGATGCATTGATATCTGTTTTTACCATCAAGACGCCACACCCGATATCAACACCTACAGCATTTGGAATCACCTTGTCTTTGAAGGCCACCACGCCACCAATTGGCATCCCAAATCCTGGATGAACATCAGGCATGATCGCTACCCATTTGAAGACATTCGGGATACTGCAGACATTTTTTATCTGCTCCATGGCTTCAAGTTCAATCGCTGCAATGCCAATCCACGATTTGAAACCTATGTCTTTCGCGAACTGCACACCTATCTCTCCTTAACAGCTCTCTTGCCAGTAGTTCTCTCCCCCCGGATAATCAAACGCATCTGGGACTAAGGTCATATGAGAAATCGAGCACGAAATAGGTAATAATCATTGAAGCTTCTATAAATAGTAAATTTAGCACTGAGAAGGAAAACAAAGTCTTGATGAACTAGTCGTTCAGTGCAATCCATTCATTGTGAAGAATCGCCATTACTATTTCATCATGGTATTGTCCATCGCGAAACACCCTTTGTCTAAGTGTTGCTTCTTTCTTGAATCCGCACTTTTCGTAGGATCTCTGTGCTCTTGGATTGAATGAATAGGTTCTCAGTTCAACGCGATGGATATTCATCTGTTCAAAGATGAATCTGAGGAGCGTTTTCATGGCATCGGTTCCATAACCCTTGTCCCAAAACTCTCTGGCAAGAAATATCCCGACTACTACACAGCGATTCTTCCAATCAACCTCGTTTATTCCACAACCGCCGAGATATGTACTGTCTTCTCTTCTCTCGATGGCAAAGTTGAAGGTGTCTTTACCTGCTTCTTGCTGATCATACCATTTCTCTTCGTCTTCCAACCGTATTGGAAAAGGCACACCTGGTGTGAGATTTCTTTTGACTTCAGGATCATTGACGTACTTCCAGGCTAACGGAACGTCTTCTTTGTGATACTCTCTAAGTCTTGTCAGTTTCCCTTCAAACACGGTCTCACCCCTTGCTCAATTTGCGGATAGTATACCATGCAATATAGACTCCGTATTAAATCTACTCGTTCTTTATTATCTGGCAAGGATTTGGTTTATAATGGTCTATGAGTGAAAATCTCAGTATGGAAGAAAGGGGATAACATGAGAATACTTGCAGGGTTTCTGCTGGCTGCGCTGATACTTATGGTCTCCTGTTCGACTGTCGTGTTAATCGAGAACCCTATGGAAGAAGCCATCCCGGAGTACATCTCTGTAAGGGCTCCCGTACTCAAGTATTCTCTTATAGAAACCCTCTATGAGATATACCGAGCGAATATGCTAGTCCCGGATCAGATAGCTTCGGTGTATGCTGTCCCTGTAGATGGTTATGCTGGTCACTATGCGTGGCTAATAGAGACATACGAAGACCTCAACTCAGACTCACAGGATGCACTGGCTGATCTATTCGAGATCACCAACCCCTGGAAACTCATGAACCTTACGACGAAACTCGCAGACGACGCTACAATTGAAGAAATTGTAGACCTCTTGACTTCAAGCGAAGCAGATTTCGATGATGATACAAAGAGTTCTATAGCTCTCTTGTTCCCTGAATTCTATGACAACTACTTCGCAGCCTATTTTGAGAAAAACGTCAGGCAGTTCATACCTCTTGCAGAAGAAATGACTGCAGAGGCATTGAAGAGAGAGAATATCATAAGGTTTATGGAGGAACAGAGTGGTCTAGGCCTTGGAGAGAAGTCTGTTGTGCTGTACTACTCTTTGCAGGCAGCGGGTGCATGGTCCTTCAATCATGGAGATCTAATGATTTCAACAATTCAAAGGAATGTTGACAGTTTTGATCTTCTTTACCACACGCCTTTCCATGAGTTCACTCATGACCTCTACAGGAAGTTCATAGATTCTAAGGAATTCGACCAATTATTTTTCGATCTTTCTAAAGAAAACTGGGGCTTTGCACTTCACTGGTACAATCAACCGAGTCTTAATACCGTGTACTCCTGGTGGGCATTCTGTGAAGAGAACCTTGTCGAGGGTTTTGCAAAGCTCTTGCGCGAAAGGTACTACACAAATGTTGATCACAAGCGTGTTTACTACTATGATCTTGACTTCTACAACTATCTGAAAGAGATCGCTTTCGACTCTTCGCAACACTCTCTCGAAGAAGTCTCGGCAGACTTTTTCAGGAGTGTTCTCAGGTAACCAGGATGATAGTAGTGTGAAAGACCGTAATGGCGCTTTCCCACTTATCGCGTTCAACATGATAATTTTCGCCAGTAATCAGGGAGGGAATAATCTTGACTGAAATGAAAACAAGTCGCTGGGTAAGGTTTATATCAAGCTTTGTCGGAAGGTTTACACTTATTCACGTAATCACGTACTTGATTTTCCGGATTCTGTTTACACTGATAATTGGATACAGCGGTGATTTCGCTGCTGAAGAAATGCGCAATCTTATGCGTCCTTCAGATTCTCCGTGGATCATTGCCTCGGTGTTCTTCCAGTTTCTGCGCGGCTTCATACTGGCCATAGCATTGCTACCTGTCAAGAAGGCCCTGCTTTCTACCAGATTTGGGTGGGCACGATTATGGTTCTTGCTCTTCGTCCTTTCAGGTATCGGAGCTTCTGTTGCGGGAGTTGGCACTATTGAAGGCATGGTCCTAACTCAGATTCCTCTTAAATATCATTTCGCGGGCCTACCTGAGCTTGCAATCCAGTTACTGGCTCTATCCTGGTTGATCGCATACTGGGAAGGAAGAATCTCAAAGAAGGACCCTGATCAGTCAAAGTCTGCTAAGCCTTCTGAAAAGAGGGAAGATTCACAAAACAGGACAGGGTGATCTTCGATTATCTACGACTTCGATGCACCCTTTGATAGAAGGGGAACACATTCTTACAAGTGGGATCATTGCGACAAGATCTTCGGCGGCAAAGATCTTTTACCCATGTGGGTAGCCGACATGGATTTTCCCGTCGCTCAGGAGATACAACAGGCAATACTGGAAAGAGCTGCGCATCCTGCATTCGGCTACACCGCAATACCTGACACGTCTTACGAAGCGGTTTCGGATTGGTTGTCTCGAAGGCACTCATGGACCGTTTCTCGCGAGTGGGTGTTATTCTGCCCGGGGGTCGTACCGTCAATCGCACTCTCTATAAATGCCTTTACTCTGCCTGGAGACAAGATAATCGTTCAGGCACCGGTATATCCACCCTTCTTTAATGTGATTTCTGACTGTGGGAGACAGGTTGTCGTCAACAAGTTGATCTATGAAGACGGAAGATATCGAATAGACTTTGATGATCTGAAAAACAAGATCGATAGAAACACTTCGATGCTTCTGCTGTGCTCGCCACACAACCCGGTGGGAAGGTTATGGAGCAGCGATGAATTGCTGGAATTAGGCAGAATCTGTATTGAGCGAAATGTCATCATTCTTTCTGACGAGATTCATCATGATCTGGCTTTTCCGGGACTAAAGCATTTTCCAATTGCTTCACTCTCGAATGCCCTTTCGGAGAACACCGTAACATTGCTAGCTCCGAGCAAGACATTCAATCTCGCAGGCCTTCATACATCTATTACTGTTATCTCCAACGAGTTGTTGAGGCGTAGATTCTATTCGGTTCTCAACTCTCTGTCTCTTCGATCTATCAACATTTTCGGATTAGCTGCTACAGAAACAGCATATAGCAGTGGAGATGAATGGGTAGATCAGATGATGAACTATGTTGCAGGGAACTTTGAGTTTCTCAACCATTACTTGAGCACTAAGATTCCAGAAGTAGTTGCTATTCGTCCTGAATCCACCTACCTGGTTTGGCTCGACTGCAGTGGTCTCTCTGTAGATTACAGCAAAATCGGAGAATTCATGGTCAAGAAGGCTCGTCTAGCGTTAAATGACGGAGCTTCTTTTGGACCAGGTGGCGAGAACTTCCAGAGAATGAATATCGCCTGCCCAAGAGTCAGACTCCAGGAGGCATTTAATAGACTCGAAAAAGCTGTTTCAGAAATCAGGTAGCAAACATCAATTCCGTAAAGAAAAGGTGCAAGGTTAATCGAAACAATAAGGCCGAGGAGGACTTCTCGGCCTTATTGAATTACTTCTTGACAGAAAGCTCCGATGTGCAGTTTGGACATCTGGTAGCCTTGATAGGAATCTCAGTGAAACAGAAGTCACATGCTTTTGTTGTTGGAGCTGCAGGAGCCGCGGCTGGTTTCCGGCGTTCCTGGGTTTTAGCAATCTGCCTGATGATTATGAATATCACAAGAGCAACTATGAGAAAATCAATGACGGTGTTAATGAATAGCCCATAGTTCAGTGTTGCAGCACCTGCTGCCTCTGCTTCTGCAATACTCTCATAGTGAAGTCCATCCAAGCTCACAAACAGATTCGTGAAGTCTGCGCCTCCAAGAAGCATCCCTATCGGCGGCATCAGCACATCCTTCACAAATGACGAGATAATCCTTCCAAAAGCGGTTCCAATGATTACGGCAACGGCAAGATCAATAACATTTCCACGTGATATGAATTTCTTGAACTCTTTCCACAAACCAAACTCCCCCTTGAAAGAACGGTCCCCGACCGTTACCGAATGTGGTTCATTTACCTGACCAGTATACGCCCTCCTTCACTCTCTCACAATGAAACGACGGAGTATCCTTTCGATCCCGTAGAGACCAAGGACAGCACCGAATGCTATAGTTCCAAGCTTCCCTCCTGAACCGGTTGCAATATGTGTACTGAAACAAAAGACCAGTCCGGCAACCGTTCCCGCAAGAGCCGAGTGTAGGGAACTTTTGAGTCTTTTGTATGATGACATTCCAACAAAAGAGGCACAGATAACCACAGCTGCGAACGTTGTCCCGTGAGCCTCATGAATGGCCGGTAAAGCTATTCCGCCAGCAAGACCTACGGATCCTGATGCCATGACCGGACCATGCCCCTTCTTCACACTCAAACAGAACGTTAATCCGGCGGCAACAGCCGAATACAATACTGCTGTTAACAGCAGTTCTCTCTGTAGTAAGTCGTCAGGAACAAATACAGCAGGTGAGGAGAGGACCGTGATTGTGGTTCCTATGAATGCAATTGTCCCCAGCCTACCACCAAAACCTTCAAGAACACCTTCACTCACAACAAACAACAGCCCTGCTATTATGGACGCTGCTATAGTCATCTGAACCGAAAAGAGCGTACAACACACCATCCCGACAAAAGCACCGCAATACACTGGAATTTCGAGATCTTTCACAAACAATGCACCCAGGATCCCGATCAGTCCGGCAGCAACAACGGGGCCCACTTCAAGAAATGCGCTGATAAGATAAGTCAGAATACCTCCAGATACAACTGACGCAAATGCGAGAATCTGTTTCGAGTATTTACTATAACTGATCTTGCTGGTTCTGAGTCTCCTGGCTTCAACAAAGAGTGAACAGACGATGCCTGCGACCATCAGAGAAATAATCACCCCACCAACGAAGTGCGCTTCAAAAAAGGCTACAAGAGCAGTGTGGATAAACAGATATAATGTAAATCCCGATAGGATGCAGAATGCAAAAACCCTCATGCAATCACCTCATGAGAACGAATGTTCACTGTGCTAGCTCCTCTGCCAGATTCCTGCCCAGTTCGCGACATTTCTCCAGATCGCTCTCTGACGGAGCTCCTTTTGCCTCAATGACAGGATCAATACTTTTCCAGTTGCAGCTGGCAGCAAATTCCTGCAATTCCTTGAGTGCCCCGCCACTCCAGGTATATGAACCAAAGAGTCCAAACACTCTTCCACTTATCATCCTGTTTTTGAGGGCGTCAAGGACCTGTTTCATGGGTGGGAACAACTCCGCGTTATAAGTACAACTACCAAGAACAACACCCTTGAATCGCCAGATGTCGCGTATTATGAATGAGACATGAGAATTAGAAGCATTATGAACCCTGAGTCTCTTCACACCACTTTCAACCAGCCCTCTGGAAACAGATTCCATCATTCTTTGTGTATTCCCGTACATTGACCCGTACACGATAACAACTCCGTTCTCGGTCTGATGGCTGCTCCAGCTTTCGTAAAGATCAACGATGTGTGATGGGTTTGTCCTCCAGATTGGACCGTGTGAAGGAGCGATAACTGCATGACTCTTCTTCTTCAACTTCTCAATGGCTCTGAGAACCATGGAACTGTAGCGCCCAACAATATTTGAGAAGTACCTCAATACTTCGTCTTCATAGTAACGCGTATCCACCTCATCGTCAAAAATCCCTCCGTTAAGAGCCCCAAAACCTCCGAAAGCATCTGAAGAGAAAAGAACACCCGTTTCTGTATCAAGGGTAACCATTGTCTCAGGCCAATGAACCATGGGGATAAGATAAAAATCTAGCTTGTGTATCCCAAGATCAAGGCTTTCTCCGTCACCCACCACAACCACATTGTCAACCAGTCCATAGTAGTCTTCCAGGAACTCAGCAGTCTTCGCATTACCTACAATCTTCATATCCGGGAATGCCTCTCTCAGAGCTTTGATTGCTCCTGAATGATCTGGCTCCATGTGATTCACTACCAGGTAATCGACTTTTCTTCCTTCCGGCAGAACACTCTTGATCTTGTCAAGATACTGAGAGAAGTAGCAACCCTTCACTGTGTCCACAAGTGCAACTCTTTCGTCAACAATGATATAGGCGTTATATGATATACCCATCGGAAGAGGCCAAAGAGCTTCAAACAACGCAGTGTCATAATCGTTAACTCCAATCCAGTAGACCTGATCGGCTATCTTGACAGCATGTTCCAAAACCAACACCTCCTCTAACCTTCAATAACCGATTCATTATCCAGAACTTCAGAAAGAAATGAAGAGATCATTGATCACTTACCTGTTACTCCGCGCGCAGAAGACCTCTTCCGACCACGCCCAGGGCAACAAAACCTGCAGCAATGAATGTTGCACTAATTGCCAATAAGGAAGTAATGCTCATTGCCTCAATTCCAGCAGAAAACCTGACCAGTTTGGCTACATAGGTGACCGGCAGAAAGTTTGCAAGAACTTGCATCCAACCCGGAAGGAATATCACGGGAAAATACACTCCTGAGAGGAACATCATGAGCATCATAAGGATGCTTGCAGCGTTTGAAGCAGATTCCGGTTCCCTGAAAACCAGCACAAGAAGCATCCCGAGAGCCATCATCCCCATTATTGATACAATAATCGACAGTACGAAGACCCCCCAGTTCATGTGTAAACCCACGCCAAACATTACTCTGGCAAAGAAGACGAGGATGAACACCGCCAGAAAACCCATTAGAAACCTTACAGCAGTACTACCCAGAATGAAAACCGTGGGATTCACCGGCGTCACTTTGATGCGTCTCAAGACCCCGGTTTTCCTGTATCTGCCGAAGACCGTAATAACTGCAAACATTCCTGCAGACAGAATCGATATTGCCACAACACCCGAAATTATGTAATCTATACCAGAAGCAGCATAAATTCCAGCTGCAACTGGTTTTCTCTCTATGTCAACCACTCTTCTGACGTCATTCACTGTCTCTTCAATAGCCGCTACTAACGAAGCTCTCGTCATCTCTGCGCGGCTTATTCTGCCAGGATCACCTTCAGGGAAGAAAAACAATAGCTCGTCTTCACTCACTGATACTCCGACAAGGATGGCATTTTCCCTGACTGCTTCAGCCATACTGTCGGAATCTTCGAAAAGAATCAGATCCCATATATCTTTTGATTCCAGCTGTTTATAAAGACCAACAAAACGGTCTGTTTCGATTAACATTCCTACTCTTTCTGGATTAAGGGTGAATCCGGCTTCACCGCCAAAAAAGAGCCCAAAGATCACAAGAAAGACCAGCGGGAAAAAGATAGTGAAGAATAGCTCAACCTTGTTTCGCAGTGATTCTCTGACAAAACTCTTGACAAGAGAGACAAACACACGGAAATCACTCATAGCCCATCACCCTCTTGAAGTTTATGGCGAATACGGTTGCTGAAAAGGTCAACCAAGCAAGCGGCACAACAATCAGAGCATAGAATGGGATTGGGCTAACAGATTGACCGATGAACCTTCTCTGCAGCTCGACAAGAT
>LDZU01008751.1_pt1 | contig 37366 bp, 32 predicted proteins | sample 615531 | NCBI WGS metagenome assembly LDZU01 (sample SAMN03408293, study PRJNA278302) | terrestrial metagenome | isolation source: oil reservoir sample SB2 | place: USA: Alaska, North Slope, Schrader Bluff formation | collected 2011-09 | reverse complement strand
TACTCCCCAGGGGAGTCCGAATAAAATATGTAAAAAGTAGGGTATTAAAATAAGGGAGGTAATAATCTGCCCTATAGTAATAGCTACACTTAACTCAAAAAATGTAGGTTCTTCATTCTTCTTTATATTTAAGATGGCTGCAGGTATTATCCCGGTTAAGGCAGAGGTTAGGGTAAAATGAGGCATATAAGCCCCCATAGGATTGATGAAATATCCCAAGAGGTCAGAAAAGGCACCTATTATCCCTCCTGCCAATGGACCAAAGATAATGCCTCCCAAGATTATAGGTAATCTCCCTAGACCAATTCTGATCCCTTCTACTCCTCCAATAGCAATACGTAAGCTGGCTATCCGAGTTAAAATTATACTTAAAGCAATTAAAAGACCCATAGTGGTAATTTTATGGGATGATATTTTCATTTAAAACCTACCGCAGGATTGGATAAAGATTTCTTCTCTTTTTAATCCTTTCGTTTAGAGACAACGTCCCATTCTCTAACACTTAACGCAGGTTATCTACTCTGACAAATATCCTATCTATTTTTTATCTAACTCGCCTCCTTTATATATATTATTTTGTTGAACTAATTACCTTGTTTTATTTTATACTACTACTCTTTAAAAAATGAAAATTTTTCTTTTTTAGTAAATTCTAATTTTATAAATCAAAGTCTTGAACATTTTTTTCTAAAGATACAGTATTTTTCAAAATTCCAATTCCTTCAATTTCTACTTCTACTTCATCTTTGATTTTAAGTTCACCCACACCTGAAGGAGTTCCAGTTACAATAATATCCCCGGGATTCAAAGTCATTATCTGGGAAATAAAACTTACAATTTTTTCCACTTTAAAGATCATATTATTCGTAGAAGAATATTGTCTTATCTGTCCATTCTTTCGAAGTTGTATTTTAAGATTATTGGGATCTAAATCAGTCACTATAAAAGGGCCAATCGGAGCAAAGGTATCAAAGGATTTAGCTCTAATCCATTGGCCATCCTTTTTTTGTAGATCTCTAGCTGTCACATCATTAAAACAAGTATATCCTAATATATTTTTATAGACCTCCTTTGGGTCAATATTCTTAATCTTATTTTTTATAATTACCCCGAGTTCGGCTTCATAATCCAAATGTTTACTCATTTTGGGATACATAATCTTGTCTTTATGCCCGATTGCTGCGCTGGGAGGTTTTAAAAATATTAAAGGTTCTTCGGGTATTTTCATTTTTAACTCTTCTGCGTGGTCAAAATAATTTAAACCTAATGCAATTATTTTAGAAGGCATACAAGGTGGTAAATATTTAATCTCTGAAAGAGAATATTCATTTTCCAAAATTTCGTATTTGCTAAAAAAATTTCCTTTTATCTCTCTAACTTTATGGCCTTCAACTATACCATATTTCTCCAAGTCGTTGATTAAAAATCTCAAAAATTTCATAAATTAACCTCTTCTTGCTTTTTTAATTTTTAAATTAAGAATAAAAATAAGATTTGTAAATATAACTTTTATATTAACCCACAACCTCTTCAAATACTCTTAAAAAATTTCCTCCTAATATTTTCTTAATATCCTTTTCCTTATAACCTCGCTTAACTAATTCTATAGTAATATTTGGGATTTTTTCAGCACCTTCTAAATTTAAAGGCAATCTTCTTGTTCCGTCAAAATCGGAACCCAATCCCACATAATCTACCCCAACTCTTTCTACTAAATAATCAATATGTTTTACTACATCTTCTATAGTAGTTTTTCTTTTTTCTTGTGTTAAAAAATTAGGTACAAAGGTTACCCCTATAACCCCGCGTTTATCAGCTAAAGCCTTTATCTGATTATCTTTTAAGTTTCGAGGGTGTGGACATAAAGCATAACAATTAGAATGAGAAGCAACGATGGGAGCTTTACTCCTTTTAATAACATCCCAAAAACCTGTCTCTGAAAGATGGGACACATCAATTACCATTCCTAATCTATTCATCTCATCTATGACTTTTAAACCTAATTCGGTTAAACCACTGCCTGTTCGAGATTCGCCAATCCCATCAGCAATCTGATTTCTTTGATTCCAGGTGAGAGTTAAGAGTCTTACTCCTAATTTATACAATACTCTCAATATACCCAAATCACCTTCTAATGCCTCTCCTCCTTCTATAGAAAGTATAGCAGCAATCTTCTTCTTTTTATTTATTTCTTTTATTTGACTATAATTTGTGATTAAAGATATTTTGTCCTGATTCTTTTCAATTTCATTAAAAAAACAATCAATTAGCTGCAAAGTTCTTTTTAAAGAATTATTTTGTTTATAAATATCCTCTATAAAAACTGCAAAAACCTGGATATTTATCCCCCCCTCTTTTAATCTGGGGATATCCAGGTGCCCAGTAGATTTCCTATTTACCAAAGAATGTTTATGATTCATAATCCTTAAAATAGTATCGCAATGTCCATCAAATACTATTGCTTTCTGGTGTATTTGTTTTGCTTGTATAACTGGGTCTTTGGTTTCAGTCAAGATTATACCACCTACTTCTTAGAATGCATTCTTTTTAAAAATAATTTACCTGTTTAAAAGTATTAACAAAATGATAAGGCCAATCAAAACTAACAAAAAAATAATAATATTGATTTTACCTTTTGGTTTCTCTTTAAATTTTTTAATATCTGATATAGGAGATCTTCTATCAATTTCAGCAGCCTTTTTAAAATGTTTAACTGCTTCGTTTACTCTTTTCGTCCTTTTATAAGCCAATCCTAAATTACTATGAGCTGCTGCATAATCAGGTTTTAACTCTAAGGCTTTCTTATATAATTCAATTGCCATTTCATAATTTTTTTCTTCCAAATAAACATTTCCTAAATTATTATAAGGTTCTGCAAATTTTACATCAAGTTCTAAAGACCTTTCAAAACATAACTTTGCCTTATTAAAATTTTTTAAACTCGCATAGCATACGCCTAATTTACTGTAACTTCTGGAATCATTAGGCCATTTTTTTAAAACCATCTCAAATTCCCTAATAGCCTGGTTAAAATCCCCTATTCTTAAATAATTTTCGGCTTTATCAAAATCAATTTTATATTCTTCTTTTTTCTCCATAAAAACTCCCCAATAAGTTGACTGTACCTTATTCTATCCCATAATTAGGTGCTTCCTTGGTGATAATAATATCATGAGGATGGCTTTCTCTTAAACCAGCAGAGGTTATTTTAACAAACTTAGTTTTTTCTTGTAATTCTCTAATATTATTTACTCCACAATAACCCATTCCTGAGCGTACTCCTCCCAATAGTTGGAATACACAAGCAGAAAGTGGCCCCTTGTAAGATACCCTTCCTTCAATTCCCTCTGGAACTAACTTACTCTCCTCAACCTCCTCTTGAAAATACCTATCTTTACTCCCTTTTTTCATTGCTCCAATTGAGCCCATTCCACGATATTCTTTATAGCTCCTGCCCTTATACAACACCACTTCTCCCGGACTTTCTTCTGTGCCCGCGAATAAACTTCCAATCATTACCGAATCTGCACCCACAGCCAAAGCTTTGGTTATATCACCAGAATATTTTATTCCACCATCAGCAATCAGCGGAATATTGTATTTTTTTGCTGCCTTCTTACATTCTTGAATCGCTGAAACTTGAGGTATCCCAACCCCAGCAACTACCCTGGTAGTGCAAATTGAACCTGGCCCGATACCCACTTTTATGGCATCAACCCCTGCCTTTATCAAGCTCTCTGCTCCCTCAAAAGTTGCTACATTTCCTCCAACCAATTCAATATCAAAAGCTCTTTTTATTTTTTTTATTGCTTCAATGACCCCAACAGAATGACCATGAGCAGTATCAATTATTATTACATCTACTTTAGCCTTAACCAAAGCTGCAACTCTATCTAACATATCTCCAGCTATACCCACAGCAGCCCCTACTCTAAGCCTTCCCTTCGCATCTTTGCAGGAATAAGGATATTGTTCAACCTTCTCGATATCTTTAATAGTAATAAGTCCTTTTAAAATAAAAGCATCATCTACTATGGGTAATTTTTCAATTCTATTTCTATGCAATATTTTTTTAGCATCTTGTAAAGTAGTGCCAACGGGGGCAGTAACCAGATTTTTCTTAGTCATTAAACTATCAATTCTTAAATTCTTATCTTCCAAAAATCTGATATCCCGATTAGTTAATATCCCCACTAATTTTTTTTCTTTATTTACAATCGGAATCCCAGAAATATGATACTTAGCCATAAGTTCGATTGCTTCGCCCACCTTTCTTTCTGGCGAAAGGGAGATCGGGTCAACTATCACACCACTTTCTGACCTTTTTACTTTATCTACTTCTTCTGCTTGTTCTTCTATCGACATATTTTTGTGAATAATCCCAATTCCCCCTTCTCGAGCAATAGCAATAGCTAATCTTGATTCAGTAACTGTGTCCATAGCCGCGCTAACCAAAGGGATATTTATTCTAATATTTCTACTAAAAATTGTTGAAAGATCCACTTCTCGGGGAAGAATTGCTGATTTTTGTGGAACCAGTAAAATATCATCGAAGGTTAATCCTTCAAAGTTTATAAATCTTTCTTTTTCCATAATTTTCTCACCTTTATAATTAGTCATTAGTTGTGTCACGTAACCCTTAACCGTAACCTGTTATTCATTACACATTACTTATCACTGTATTTTCTTCACAAGATACAATTCACGAGATACGAATTTGGTTTTGCGTTTTTCGCTTTGCATTTTTCATTTTCACTTTTATTAATATTACCCTTCTTCAATAACCTTGTCAATTAATGTATATTCGTATCGTATTTCCCTGGGTCTTTATTTTTTGCTCGATACTCGATACTTTTTTCTACCCTTTACTTTTTAATAAATTATATTACAATAAAATAGATTTTATTTCTAATTTTTTTTTGTGTTATAATAACAATACATTAAAATATAATAACAAATTGGAAAATAATTTATTTAAGATTAATTTTAATAGGAGAGAAAAGTGATTAAAACAATTGATAAACTTACCCCAAAAGATTTAACCGAAGAAATATTATTCTGGAAGGAAAAGAGAGAAGCAATAATCTTAGCCCATGTTTATCAACCAGGCGAAATTCAAGACATTGCCGATTTTACAGGTGATTCGCTCTTCCTCAGTCAGCAAGCAGCTAAAACTCGAGCAAAAGTAATCGTATTTTGTGGAGTTCACTTTATGGCAGAAATAGCAGCTATACTTTCTCCAGAAAAAATCGTTCTTCTTCCTGAAGTTAAAGCAGGATGTCCTATGGCTGATATGGCACCATTTAGAAAAGTAAAAAATAAAATAAATGAAATACCTCAGGCGGTTGTAATTTCTTATGTTAATTCATCAGCAGCAGTAAAATCTTTAAGTGATTATTGTTGTACTTCTGCTAATGCTGTTCAAGTTGCCCAAGCAATTCCTGCTGAAAAAGACATTTTATTCCTTCCCGATATGAATCTGGCTGACTTCACTGCCCGAAAAGCAAAACGAAATATCATCGCCTGGCAAGGTTATTGTCCGGTTCATAACATTTTAACCAAAGAAGATATAATAAAAGCCAAAAATCACCATCCCAAAGCCTTACTACTGATTCACCCTGAATGTCGTCCTGAAGTCTGTGATTTAGCAGACTATGTGGGTAGTACGAGAGGAATTATCAACTTCGCCAGTAATAATTCGGCTAAGGAATATATCATCGGCACAGAACTGGGAATATTCTATCCCCTAAAAAAGAATAACCCCGATAAACAATTTTTCCCTGCCTCTGAAAAGATGATATGCCAGGATATGAAACTTATCACTTTAGAAAAAGTTCTTTATTCGTTAAAAAATTTGACTCCGCGAATAACGGTGCAAGAAGATATAAGAAAGAAATCTCTAAAAGCATTAAATCGAATGATGGAAATAACTTAATTAACTAGTATCTTGTATCTCGTGAATCGTATGGTGTAGTTACTCAACAATCTAATTAGTTTATCATACTAAAATCTTTTCGAAAGGATTATTTTATAAATGCTACCACGATATTTAATTAATTTCGACCTTTTCAGAATAGAAAAAGTTTATACTGAGTTCTTAGTTGTGGGCTCAGGAATTGCAGGTCTATACACTTCGCTTAAACTTTGCGACAGAGGAGAAGTTACCCTTCTCACCAAAAGCAAATTAAAAGAAAGTAGTACTGAATATGCTCAAGGTGGAATTGCTGTAGCGTTAGGAGATGAAGATTCCCCTCGTTTACATATGGAAGATACCCTAAAAGCTGGAGCAAATTTTTGCGACCCTAAAGCAGTAGAAGTTTTAGTTACTGATGGTCCTAAATGTGTTGAAGAATTAATAGAATTAGGAACTAAGTTTGACAAAATCGAAGGTAAATATAAAACTACTTTAGAGGCAGCCCACCAGAGACCTCGAATCTTGCATGCTCAGGGAGATGCTACCGGAGCAGAAATAGAAAGATCTCTATCTGAGAAGGTAATTAAAGAAAATAGAATAAAAATTAAAGAAAATATTTTTGTTTTAGATATTTTAACTAAACATAACACTTGTTATGGGGTATTGGTCTTAGATAATAATACCGAAAAAGTTATGGCTTATTTAGCAAAATCTACTATTTTTGCCAGTGGTGGAGCCGGGCAACTCTACTGCAATACCACTAACCCTGATGTTGCTACCGGAGATGGAATTGCCCTTGCCTATAGAGGTGGAGCTAAAGTTACAGATTTAGAGTTTATCCAGTTTCATCCTACTGCTCTCTACCATCAAGGAAGTCCTAAATTTTTAATTTCTGAAGCAGTTCGGGGAGAAGGAGCCATATTAAAAAATATAAAAGGAGAACCCTTTATGTCCTCTTACCATCCTCAAGCTGAATTAGCTCCCCGAGATATAGTTGCCCGAGCAATTGTTGATCAAATGAAAAAGACTAAAAGTAATTATGTTTATTTAGACGCTACTAAAATAAAACATAAATTTTCTAAACGCTTCCCGAATATTTATAAGAAATGTCTTTCGTTGGGTATCAATCCTGAGAAAGAATATATACCAGTAGCTCCAGCATCACATTATACTATGGGGGGTATAAAAACTGATATCTGGGGACAGACCAATTTAATTAATCTTTACGCCTGTGGTGAATGTACTTCTACTGGAGTACATGGTGCAAACCGTTTAGCAAGTAATTCACTTTTGGAGGGATTAGTCTTCGGAAATAGAATTTCTCAAAAAATCAAAGAAGACAGACCGTATTATTCTATTAAAAAATTAAAAGAATTAAACCTTTCTTATAACCTCCCTCGAGAAAAAAATAAAGCCTACGACCCTTTAAAATTAAAACAAGAATTGCAAAATCTTATGTGGGATAAAGTTGGAATTATTCGAAACTCTTCTGATTTGAAACAGGCTAAGCAAAAAATTAATGGATGGAAACTTCTTATATTTGAATCAAAACTTGAAACTGTTGAAGAATTTGAATTAGCCAATCTTATTATCTTAGCTGATTTGGTTACTAATTCAGCTTTACTGCGGGAAGAAAGTCGAGGGGCCCATTATCGTGAAGATTTTCCTGATAGTGATAATATAAACTGGAAGAAACATATAATATATTAACCAATTCGCCAATTTATCGATTCTCCAATTGAAAGAAAATTACTAATTATTTTCTCTAATCTTACTCTTATAAAAAGTGAGAAATATGTATTTTCACTACCACTTTATAAATATATATACTAACTAACTTGTAGACTGTCAAACTCTAAACCTAAGCAATTGGTAAATTGTTGGATTGGTAAATTGGTCAATTTTTCTATAAAGAGGTGTTTTGGAAATGAACTTTTCAATTAAAGAAAATATTCAGATAGATAAAATAATTGAGCAAGCCCTGTTAGAAGATATCGGTACAGGAGATATTACTACCGATTCTATTATCCCTGATGATTTAAAAACCAAAGGAATTATTAAGACTAAAGAAGAAGGAGTAATAGCTGGCCTGGGCATAGCCAACCTGGTGTTTAAAAAGTTAGATTCAAATATCATCTTTCAAGAAAAAATCGAAGATGGAGCAAAAGTGTCTCAGAACGAGCTATTAGCAGAAATTACTGGTCCTGCTCGAACTATGCTTAAAGGAGAAAGGGTTGCTTTAAATTTCCTTCAGCGAATGTCAGGTATTGCTACAACCACTTCTAAATTTTATGAGGAAATAAAGGGGTTCCCAGTTCGAATAGTCGATACACGTAAAACCACTCCCGGATTAAGGATATTAGAAAAATATTCAGTACGCATAGGTGGAGGCAGTAATCACCGCTTCGGTTTATATGATGCTGTATTAATTAAGGATAACCATATAGCAGTGGCTGGAAGTATTAAATCGGCAGTAAATTCTGTCCGAAAACAAATCTCTCACACGATAAAAATAGAAGTAGAAGTAAAAAATTTATCTCAGCTACAAGAAGCCTTAGATATGAAAGTAGATATAGTAATGTTAGACAATATGAGTTTAGATATGATGAAAAAGGCAGTAAAAATGGCAAAAGGCAAAACTTTAATTGAAGCATCAGGGGGAATCACTTTAAAAAATATAAGGGAAATTGCCCAAACAGGAGTAGATTTAATCTCTGTAGGTGCCCTCACCCATTCTGTAAAGGCGATAGATATTAGTATGGAAATTTTTTAGTATATCGTATTACATATATCGTATATCGAAATATAGCAGATAGCGCTTAAAAATAGTATCTAGTAAATAAGATAGAAATCAGAACTAATTTATATCTCGCAAAGAAGGAAGCCAGAAGTAGGGGTTCAATTCATCGAACCCACAAAAAGTTGCCCAAAAATTTGGGGTGGATAAATCCGCCCCCTACAAAATGTAGCAAACCCTAGATAGGTACAATTCATTGTCCCCCTATACCTGAATCCTAATTTCTTTACGCGATACTCGATACGCAATACGCGAAACGAATTATTATTCACCACTGAGTAGTTAATTGGTGAATCGGTAAATTGGTCAATTGGCAAATCAAAGTTCACTTATTCATTTCGTAAATAATTCGTAATCCCTGTAAAGTCAAAAAGGGATTGACTTTATCGATTATCTTACTTTCATTTCCAATTAATTCTGCATAGCCACCAGTTGCTACTACTAAAGAATCTTCTCCCAGCTCTTTCTTAAATCTTCTTATTAGTTCATTAGTTAGCCCTAAATAACCAAAAAACAATCCTGACTGCATTGCTGAAACAGTATTACTGCCAATACAATGTTTCGGTTTTATTAATTCTACTTTGGGTAACTTAGCAGTCTTTTCAAATAAAGCTTCTGCTGAAATCTCTATCCCTGGAGCAATCGCTCCTCCTAAATATTCTCCTTCAGCATTAACTGCACAAAAGGTGGTAGCTGTTCCAAAATCCACAATTATTACCGGTCCACCATATAGTTTGTAAGCAGCGATGGCATTAACAATCCTGTCTGCTCCCACTTCTTTAGGATTATCTGTTTTAATATGAATCCCAGTCTTTATCCCAGGGTCCACAACAAGAGCAGTAACTTTAAAATAATCTATGGACATCTTCTTTAATATCCAACTCACTGGAGGAATGACACAAGATATAACTACTGATTTAATATCAGAAAGGGATAAATTAGAATTGGAAATTAAATTTTTAACTAATATTCCATACTCATCTTCTGTCTTATTTAGATCAGTAGAAATCCTCCAATAACTAAGTAGCTTTTTTTCATCATAAACCCCTATTACTGTATGGGTATTGCCTACATCTATTACTAATATCATTGAAACCATAAACCTCCTTTTATAGTTTTTACTTCATTTTTTATTATTATACTTTCAACTTTATTTAATAATTTTAACACCTGACCATAAATAATAAAGGTATCAAAAAATTGGGCAGAGAAAAATAATATTTTCTCTGCCCTTTTACCTGTTTTTTAAAATACAAGAATTTATCCTGATAACTAATAACCAAGTTTCTTCAAAGCCTTAACCAAAATAGTTACCAACAATATTGCCACAACCACCTCTGGGGTACCATGAACAAGGGCAATAGTTGTGCTTGCTTTAACTGGAAGATACCCTCTTAAGGTTGCCAAACCCAGGACTCCTATGGTATTAGTTAATGTCCCAACTATTGCTGCTACCACAGTACTCTCTCTCAGATATTTATAAGAATAGTAAGCGGTTACTCCAATAAATATCCGAGGGAAAATAGCAATAAGAGGATCTGCGAATATAGGATTGGTAGCATTCAAAAAACTGTATAGCCCAAAGATTAAGCCAGTTAAAGCACCAACCACTGGACCTTCGAGTATTCCTCCTAAAATTGCGGGAATATGCATAATGGTAGCGTGTCCTGCAGGAGTGGGAACAGGGATAAAACCTAATCGAGTTGCCCCTAAGATAATGGCTATAGCCCCTAACATTCCGGAAATAGCCATTTGCCGAGTGGTAAGTTTAAAGCTGGAAGCAGTAGGATTGCTATTCACTTTTTTCACCTCCGTTCTAGTTCCGTCTTCAGATACTAGACGAAAAAGCATTAATTTGAATTTTCCTCAGGTCTTGTTCTTAAATAAGATACAAGCCCATCAATAAAGGATTATTCCTTTACGCCCATAGTGTAAAATACTTTAATAAATATGTCAAGTCAAAAAAAGGGGACAGGCTACTTTTTAACTTTTTTAAAAAGTAGCCTGTCCCCTTTTTTCCTATAAATTTATTTGATATTTTTTTATCTTATCCAATAAGCTCCTCCTACTTATTCCTAAAATCTCTGCTGTTTTAGTGCGATTGCCTTTATTCTGGATTAAATACTTTATAATTAGCTCTTTTTCTACATCTTTCAAGGTTCCTTTTTTTTCAAATTTTCTTTCAGGTTCTATGAAATTAAAATAATTTTCGTCTATTATTTCATCTTTTACCATAATAATACTCCGTTCGATAATGTTTTCTAACTCTCGTATGTTACCTGGATAATTATAATCGAGCAGGAAATCCATAGCTTTTGCAGAAACTTTTTTAACTCTTTTGTTTAATATTTTGTTATATTTATTAATAAAATGCTCCACTAATAGAGGTATGTCTTCTTTTCTTTCTCTTAAAGGAGGAACATCTATATTAAAAACATTTATTCGATAGAATAAATCTTCTCTAAACCTTCTCTCTTCTACTTCTCTTTTCAAATCTTTATTGGTAGCTGTCAATATTCGTGCATCTACTTTGATGCTCTTTGAGCTCCCTACTCTTTCGAATTCCTTTTCTTGCAAGACTCTAAGCAATTTCGTCTGAATAGAAAGATCCATTTCCCCTATTTCGTCTAAAAAAATAGTTCCTCCGTGAGCCATTTCAAAACGGCCAATCCTTCGAGAAATTGCACCAGTAAAAGCTCCCTTTTCATGTCCAAATAGTTCACTTTCTAAAAGGTTTAGAGAAAAAGCTGCACAGTTTACCACCACAAATGGACCATCTTTACGCAAACTGTTCTTATGTATTGCTCGAGCTATTAACTCTTTTCCAGTACCACTTTCACCAGTAATAAGTACTGTAGCAGGAGTGGAAGATACATTTTCTATCATTTCTAAAACTCTCTTAATTGAATTACTCTTTCCTATAATTTCCTCAAAGTTAAATCTTTTTTCTTCCTCCTCCCGATAGTAAATATTTTCTACTTTTAACTCATATTGCCTAATTGCTCTTTCCACAATAATCTTTAATTCTTCAATATCAAAGGGCTTTATTAAATAATCTATTGCTCCTAACTTCATCGCTTCCACTGCTTCTGTAATACTGCCATAAGCAGACATCATAATAATTGGTAAATTTAGATCATATTCTTTAATTTTCCGTAAGGTTTCAATTCCGTTTAGTCCAGGCATTCTAAGGTCTAACAATATTAAACTATAATTTTCTTCCTCTAATTTCTTCAAGGTCTCTAAGCCATTAATGGCTTCTTTAACAATAAATCCCTCTGAAGAAAGTACGCGGACTAACATCCTTCTAATATTCTGTTCATCATCAACCACTAATATTTTTCTCAAAATTATTTCCTCCTTTTTCGAGGTAGGATAATAATAAATTTTGTTCCCTTACCTTCTTTAGATTCAACTTTAATTTCCCCTTGATGACCCTCTATAAGTTTATACACTATGGAAAGCCCCAATCCAGAACCTTGCTCTTTAGTGGAAAAGAAGGGGTCAAATATTTGATTAAGGTCTTGGGCAGCGATACCAATTCCATTATCCTCTACTACTAATTTTATAGCAGGATTTTCCCTTATAAAATCTTTTTCAGCCTTGATTTTGATCTCTCCCTTCTCAGGTATGGCTTGAATTGCATTGATAATAATATTCATCAAAATTTGTCTTATCTGGTCTTTGTCGGCTTGAATTAAAGAAATATCTGGAGAAAGTTTTATATCAAACTTAATCTGTTTATTAGTAATTTCCTGCTTGAATAATTCAACTACATCGTTTATTAAATTTTTTAAAGAAAAAGAGGTTATGTTTAATTTTTTCACTTTCGCATAATCTAAAACTTGAACCACTAAATTATTTAATCTATCTACTTCCTGGATAATAGTATTAAGATCTTCTCTCCGTTCATCATCCCTCGAAAATGAATCAGATACAAATTGAGCTAACCCCCTGATTGAACTTAGAGGATTTCTAATTTCGTGAGCAATACCAGCTGACAACTTACCCAGGGCAGCTAATCTCTTATTGCGAGCTATTTCATCATTTAAATTCTTGATCTCAGTCACATCCCTTATTACTGCTACCAGACCAGTTCTTTTACCAGATTCATCAGTTAAAAAGGAAGTACTGACATCTAATATCTTCCTTTTTAACCCCTCTTCTTCTAAAGATATTTCCTGATCAACATTCCTATTCTCCAAAAGACATTTTTTTAGGATACATTCTCCCTCGACTCTTAAATTTAATACTTTTTGGCATTCTTTATTTAAAACTTCTTCCTTCTGCTTACCAAAAATTTCTTCACTCTTGCGATTAAAGGTTTTAATAATACCATTATTATCTATAGAGACTACCGCGTTATCCATAGTTTCCAGTAGCTTTGCAGTATAGTCTTTCATTTCATTTAAAGTCTTTTTTACAATATAGGTTTCCTGCAATTTAAAAATTACATATATTCCCAACAAGACCAGAACCATTATAATACCGTAGTTTAACATAATTCTCCTTCTAGTCTGATTCAAGCGGGCATAATACCCCTCCAAATTTATTCCTACTACTAAGTAACTATTTCTAAGAGGTAATACTTTCCAAATATCTAACTGTCTACTAATATCAAGGTTAAATGGTTTTATTACTTGAAGTACTCTATTCCCCTTTTTATCCCGAGTATTTATAAAATTGATTCTGCCTGGATTAGAAATTTGTATGGCATTGTTCCATCTTTCTTCTTCTGTGCTAATCAGGATTAAGCCTTTATCATTACAAATGTCGATATAACTTACTCCCTCTTTTTTTAAAAGCACCAAAATTTCTTTCAAGGCATTTTCATTTAAGATAAATCGAGGACCAAGAGTTTGAATAGAGAAGGCAATATTTAAACCTTCTGAACGGGCTAATTCCCACAAATAATATCTTTCTCTTTGGACTTCTTTATAGGTTAGTGAACCCAATAATAGGGTGAGGATTAAGATAGTAATTAAGACAAAAATAATATTTCTTTCTCGAAAAGGAGTAGATTTAGATGATTTTTGATTTTTCTCTTTTTTCAATTTTATAGACCGTTTATCTTTTTTATGAATTTTAATTTGTAGGGGCACAATGAATTGTGCCCCCTCTATCTTTATATTATTTACCTTTAATGTGGGCACGATGCATCGTGCCCCTACATCGGACTCCTGGCTTCTGACTTTTGGCTACTATTCTCTTTACGAGATACGAAATGCGGTTTCATTCAGTCAATCTTCTCTACTTTAATCGGAACATAATAGGTATGATGGTTACGAAATACTAATAATAATAAGGTGCTTCCGGGCTCTAATTTACTGATTACTTCTTCCCATTCCTCAAGAGAAGAAAGTTCTGTTCGATTAGCTTCTAAAATTATGTCTCCTCTGCTCAAACCCATATCCTCTGCCGAACTACCAGGAATTACCTCAGTAATCACCAACCCTTTTACCCAGGGTAATCCTACTTCTTTCGCAATCTCAGGAGTCACTTTTTCCACTCTTAATCCAGTCTGAATGGAAAATACTTTCTCCTTGGGAAATTCGCCTTCTTCTTGAGTAGTAGGCATTTCTCCAATTTTTACGATAAAATTAATTGCTTTACCATCTCGCACTACTTCTATCTTCGCCTTTTCACCAATATTTATACTTCTTATTTTGTCTTGAAGTTTCTGGGTGGAATTAACCTCTTCGTCATTAACCTTTACAATTATGTCCCCTCTTTTTATTCCCGATTTCTCCGCAGGACTGTCTTTAACCACATCTCCTACTAAAACACCCTTCGCTTCAGAAAGACCAAATTGTTCAGCAATTTCCGGGGTAACTTCTTGAATATACACGCCTATCCAGGGTGTTCTTACTCGTCCTAAATTAATAAGGTCCTCTATATTCCTCTTGGCCATATTAATCGGAATAGCAAATCCAATACCCTGGGCATAGGGAATAATAGCAGTATTTATTCCCACAACTTCACCTTTGGTATTAAGTAATGGACCACCACTATTCCCGGGATTAATGGCCGTATCAGTTTGAATAAAATTTCTATAAATATGTCCGTCTATCTCAGTAGGAATAGAACGATCTTTAGCACTAACTACTCCCATAGTTACAGTCTGTTGGAGCCCATAAGGATTACCGATAGCTATCACAATTTCCCCAACTCTTAACTCATCTGAATCACCCAGGGTCACAGTTGGCAGATGATCTGCCTGTATTTTTACTATAGCCATATCTGTAGTTACATCTGAGCCAACCACTTTTCCATCAAACTCTCTACCATCAGGAAGAGAAACTTTTATCTTATCTGCTTTATGCACTACGTGTTCATTAGTAAGAATATATCCCTCTTGGTTAATAATAAACCCGGATCCGGTACCCTTTTGGGGAATCGTTTTTGTGTATTCTTTAAATTTATCACCAAAGAAATGTCTGAATATAGGATCATCAAAGAAGGGGAAATCAGTTTTTACCATCCTCACTGTATCAATATTAACTACTGCTGGTCCAACTTTTTCTGCGATATCAGCTATGCTATTACTTAAAGCTTGTATAGACGAATAAGATTTTTCCTGCTGAGGTTCTGCGTTTATAATTTGTACCCAACTTAAAGAAACCAACAAGATTAAAATTGTAACCAGTATAAATTTTTTGTTAATTTTCAAGGAAATAATTTTCATCATATTTTAGTTGCACCTCCGTATAAATAAATTATGATAGATTTGGGGAGGAAAAAACCTATATTCTCCCCCCCTTTTTTATATGTATCTAACTTTAATTATCAAAGATTGTTTCCAAACATCTTAGCAGCATCAATGAACTTTCTAAAAGCAAAAATCTGGAAAGGAATTCCTTCTGGTAATTTTTCTTGCTGTTCTGGAGTTAGAATACCTTTTATTGTCAGGTATTCTTCAATCGCCTTTATCTTCATTTCTGTTTCTAAATTAGCAATTTCTTGTAGCTTTGTTCTAATTTTTATTAGATCAGGATCTTTCTCTAAGAATAAAATCTTAATTTCTAACTGATTAATCTCTACTTTGTTCTTTAATCCCAGTATTTCTTTTTGAAAATCTAAATCTATCCTTCTTATTTTATTCTTTTGTTCTTCAGATAGATTTAAAGATTCAACGAACTCTTTCATCTTTGCAACCGGACTTTTTTCTAAGCGCTCCTTCATCATATCTCTAAATTCATAACAGTTCTGCTGTTGTACCTTTTGCTTTACCCCAGGTAATAATTTCCCTTGTTGGGCGGAAGAATATTGAGCAACGCCTAAAAACACTACAGTTATTGCTACTATTAGGGTTAAAATGACAAACTTTGTTTTCATCCATTTTCACCTCCCCTCTGATTTTTTTATTTTTTTATTCTAACCAATAATAGAAGCAATTACTGTGCCAATATTTAAAATTACTGCTCAATTTATTATTTTCCAAAAATGCTTTCAGAAATACAAATAAATAAATAGTGTTGGGAAGGTTATTCAAAATATGATAGAAAAATTTTAAACCATTTATCTTTCTTTTAATAATCAGTTTTTATTAAAAAGCTAACTTGTCTCATTTTCTAATTAAAATACTGTGCAATTTTTTCTCAATAAGTAATTTTATTCTTCCAATAAATTCTCTTTAATCAGGCCTATCGGTCAAAGTAAATACTCTTGCCAGTTACTGATAAGGGAATGCCCATTACAAAATCTGCATCTATCAGACCCATTTTTTTAGCTACTACTCCAGCACGGTACATTATCCGATTATCTACATTCATTATTCCAGCAGTCTTGACGGCTGACCCAATAGCGATTCCCATATCTAAAAGTCTAAAAGCACATTGCGGTCCATCAAATTCGCTCCCCTGATGAGAAATTCTGTCTGCACACCGGTCATATCCACAAGCACCGCAATTCAAACCCAAGGAAACAGCATCTTTTATGCCAATTAATAATACCGCCAGAGAATTTTTAACATTGTCACCATCACGGTCAAAATTTTTCTTCCCCATCTGTTCGCCATAACTGACCATTTCTTTTGCTAATTTGATTACATCTTCTCCATAAATTGCTTTAACCACTACAAAATCTTTTCCAGCAGATTTTGGTGCAGTACGAGCAGCAACTCCCATCAAATTCGCAACATCCTTTATGGCTTCCTGGACATCAAATTCTGATAATTTTTGATTAGACATTTTTCTTAATTCCTCCTTGAATTAATTCTCCAATTCTCCAATTAACCAATTGACCAATAAATTAATTGACCTATGACCTATTCTCCAATTGACCAATTAAATTAGTATAAGACGGGTTTGATAAATCAAACCCCTACTTCTGAATGTTATATGTTAATAATCTTCTGACTCCTGGATACTGGCTCCTAACTTCTTTTTTCTTAACGAGATACTATTTACGAAATACGAGATACGAATTTTGTTTTGCACTTTTCGTTTTTCGCTATATACGATATACAATATACGCGATACTATATACGATATAATTATACTATTCAATTATTTCGTAATCAATAACCTGAAAGGTAGCCAGATTCTTGTTGGTAGTCAATAACCAATCTATTTCAACGGGAACAGAAAAATCTGGTTGAAGTCTACCCTTTTCCAACCAGTATCGAGAATGCTGATTATTAAACTGTCCTTTGTTTGCTTTGACGATCAATTTAATCGGTTTATCTAAAAATACTATTTCTTCTAAAGTTTTTACTTTTTTAAGCTCTTCGATCACCCTTCTTTTTAAACTTTCACCAGGAAAAGGCAATATATTTACTAATCCTATATTTTTATTTAAAGGTCCTATAATCTTGACATTGGCTAATTTTGCCGTATATCCCTCCCTCTCTAAAACATCTAAAATAATCTCATTTGCTTCCGCTACTGCCTTGCCATGATAATTAGTTGCAGCTAAAGGTTTAAGTAAATGCTTTAATTTGCAACCTTCTCTAAATTTACTCTCCCCAATTTTTAATATTTTTAGATTAAAAAAATTAGCTATCTCTCTTATTTCTTCTTTGTCCTTCTCAAAGAGGGGGGCATAAAAACCATCGCAAATTTTTATGCCCTTCTTGCCCCAGGTATCACTCTGGTTGGAACCAGTCAAAACTAATCTTCCTTTAGCTTCTCTTTTAACTCTACCTAACTTCGCAATTCGAGTACACTTATTACAGGCTGGCCCTTTCTTCAAAAGCTTCTCCTGTTCTTCCTTACCTAGAACAATCCTTAATTTTAAATCCAAATCTTTACTAATGTTTTGAACATTTTTTATACCTTTATTATAAGTGTATTCTCCGAAATTAATGTTAATTACTTCAACTTTTTCTTTACCTAAAGCTCGGACTGCCAAAGCAGAAACCACAGTACTATCTAATCCCCCCGAAAAAGCCACAACCACCTTTTCTTCTCTACTTACCTCTCTAATCTCTTCTAATAGAATTTTGGTATTTTCTTTTATCTGATACATTTAAAAACCCAGCCTGTTTTTATTTTAATTATACCAAAAGTTTCAACTTGTTATAAATTAATTCTATTTTAAAAAAATAACCAATAAAAAAAGGCCAAGGATGGTAAATAAAACAGCTGATACCTTGACCTTTTTAATAAAATTAATCAGATTAGTTTATATCCACGAAGATATAGTTAATTTGTATTTTTCTTTAAATATTCCTCAAAAGAGATACTTTTGTACCATCCTTCCCCTATATATTTTACTACTGAGATAAACTGGTCAGCTGGCACATATCCTGGTAAAGGAGCAATCCTGGTATAATTGCTTTCTAAAAACCAGGTAGTAGGATAACCACTGACCTGAAACAAGGTAGCTAATTTTCTTTCAGAAATCTCTTCTCCTTTTTCTAGTACTTTATTCTCCGATTTCGCATTTATTTTAATATTTACAAATTTATCAGATAATATCTTCTTTACCTCTTCATTAGAGTAAGTTTCTTTCTCCATCTTTCGACACCAACCACATTCATCAGTATAAAAGTAGATCAAAACATATTTATTCTCTTTCTCTGCTTTTAACAATCCTTCATTATAAGGCAACCAGGTGAATATTAAGGGTTTATCCCCTTCTACTGCTTCAACACCCGGCTGATAATTCTTAAAATATGGTTTTAGCCCGAAAAAAAATATTATTGCTACTAAAATTACTAAAACCGTTATTTTGTTTCTTTTTGTAGAAATAATCTTCATCATTATTTAAAACTCCTATTAATTATTTTAATTTATATCTTTTACCATTTTACGACTTATAATTTTTATCATTAATTGGTTATTTTCCAAAAAGCAAAAAGTACTTTCAGCAAGTTGTGTATATGGTATGTTATCGTGCCTCTCTACTTTACCATTTTGTCTACTTTTTGGGTTTCAATCACTAATCAAGATTGTCAGGGGAGTGAACTCCCCTAAAACCCCTCTACCTCTTTTTTTACTCCATTTCGATTTTATATAAAACTTTTCCTGACCATCATGTTAGAATCTATTGTTTTTTAAAAAGTATTCATTTAGAGCATCAGAATTTTTGAAATTCCGATGCTCTAAAATAACTTATTTTTACTGAATAAAATAATTTACTATTCTCTGTAAATTATCGGTAAGAATTAAACTACCAATTAGCACCAGTAGTATACCACCTACCATCTCTATAATCTTAAAATTCTTTTTAATCTTATTTGAAAATAAATAGAATTTATTAATGGCTAATGCAGTCAATAAAAAGGGAATTCCTAAACCTGCTGAATAAAGAGTAAGCAGTAGAATCCCCTGATAGACTGTATCCTGAGTACTCGCATAAACTAATATAGCTGCCAATATTGGACCAACACATGGTGTCCATCCAAAAGCAAAAGCTAATCCCATCAGAAAAGGACCTACTATAATATTAACTGGTCTGGCCTTAGTATATAATCTTTTTTCATAATCTAAGAATTTTATTCTGTATAATCCTGACATATGTATGCCAAAAAGGATAATTATAATCCCTGCCACTTTTCTTAGAATAAATGCTTTCTCCAGTAAAAAATTTCCCAGAAAAGTAGCAGTTGCCCCCAGAAGAATAAATATTAAAGAAAATCCCAGAATAAAAAATAAAGAACTAATAATTATGGTATTTTGATTTTGTCCTTTCTTACCTTCTATATCCTCTAAAGAAACACCAGAGATAAAAGAAATGTATCCTGGAATTAGAGGTAAGACACAAGGAGATATAAATGATAAAAATCCAGCTAAAAAAGCAGCTATTAAAGATACTTCACTTAATACTAACATATTTAATTTTCTTTACCTTTCCTCTATTATTTTTTAATATCAATTTTTTCTTTTAAACTTTGAGATTTTTTCTTATAATCTTCAATAGCTTTTACTAAACCATCAGCTGCTAAATTTGAACAATGCATCTTAATTGGAGGAAGTCCTCCCAAAGCCTCTGCCACTGTTTTATTGCTTATTTTTAAAGCCTCAGCAATGGTTTTGCCTTTTACCATCTCGGTTACCATACTGCTCGTAGCAATGGCTGCTCCACAGCCAAAAGTTTTAAATTTACAATCGACTATTTTACCATCTTTCACTTTTATATAAATTTTCATTATATCCCCACATACAGGGTTACCAACTTCTCCTATTCCGTCAGCATCTTTGATTTCTCCCACATTGCGAGGATTTTTAAAATGTTCCATCACTTTATCACTGTATATACTCATTCAGCAATTCTCCTTCTTAATTCTATATTGAATGAAAAATTTAAATCTTTCTTTTTATGATTTGGTATGGGGGTCGAATTTATTTAACCCGAAACAGATGGGCTTGATGAATCAAGCCCCTACTACCTTTATGCTCTATACTCGAATACCATTCATTATTTCATTATAATGGAAAGCGTAAAATGCAAAACCATAGCTCAAAATTTAAAATTAAAGAAAGATATTTAAGATTTTGAATTATAGTATTGTTCACGCAATACTCGATACGCAATACGATATACTAACAACTATTCACTATTCACTAACGACTAATTTAGTCCTTCCCAAGTCCCTTTAAAGGGAGAAAGAGCACGTAATTTTTCTATAATTTTAGGTAAAATATCTATTACATAATCTACTTCTTCTTCAGTATTATCCTTCCCTAATGTCAATCTCAAGGAACCATGAGCAATTTCCGGTGGAAGGCCAATAGCTAATAGTACATGCGATGGTTCTAAAGAACCAGAGGTACAGGCTGAGCCACTGGAAGCTGCTACTCCTTCCATATCTAAGTTGAGTAACATCGATTCTCCTTCGATAAACTCAAAACAGAAATTAACATTTCCAGGCAATCTATTAATATGATGACCATTTAAACGGACATTTTCTATCTTGTTCATAATCTCTTTAATCAATTTATCTCTCAATCTTACTATTCTGTCTTCTTCACCTTGAGCCAATCTCTTTTCGGCCAACTCAGCAGCTTTACCAATACCCACAATTCCCGCAACGTTTTCAGTACCAGCTCTTCTATTTTTCTCCTGGCCACCACCATCTATTAAAGACACTATTCGGGTACCTTTTCTGAGGTATAATACCCCTACCCCATTAGGTCCATATAATTTATGCCCGGATATTGACAACATATCTACTTCCAGTTCATTAACATCTATAGGGATATGTCCAACAGTTTGAACTGAATCAGTATGGAAATATATGCCCGCTTCTTTAACTATCTTGGCAATATCTTTGATCGGTTCAATGGTGCCAATCTCATTATTGGCATGCATAATAGTCACCAATATAGTCTTATCGGTAATTGCCTTTTTTACATCATCGGGATCTATCAGACCATATTTATCTACTGGTAAATAGGTAACTTTGAATCCGTGTTTTTCTAAAAAATGACAGGAATGTAAGACAGCATGATGTTCGATCTGGGAAGTAATAATATGATTTCCCTTTTTTTGATTAGCCCAGGCAATACCCTTTATAGCATAATTATCTGATTCTGTCCCTCCACTGGTAAAAACAATCTCAGACGGATTTGCTCCAATTAAATGGGCAACCTTTTTTCTGGCCTCCTCTACCGCTTCCCTCGCTTCCTGCCCAAAGGAATGAATACTATTCGGGTTTCCATATTTTTGGGTAAAATATGGCTCCATTTCTTTAACTACCCCGATATCAGTAGGAGTTGTTGCAGCGTGATCCATATATATTCTTTTCATAAAATTGTTTCCCCTTTCTTAATTTCACAGTTAGTGACACAAAAAAATTATATTATATATGATTATTTTTGTCAACTTTATTCTAACCTAAATAATTCAGAAATACCTTGAATCATGGGGTAAGAATTATTTCTTTAGCATCCTCCTGAGCAATTCGTTCGATAAATTCCTTGAAAGATGGATACTCTTTTTGGGATATTTCAAAGGTGTTAAACTGATAATATCTTTCGTATTTTATAATATTATCTTCCATTGAATATTTAATTCTATAAGACCCGAAAGGAAAAACTAAATCAACTTCGTTGGGAACTCTCTCTACTTTAAATCCTTCGGGAATATTAATTTCTATTACATTCTGAGTGCAATATTGGTTGTAAAAATACATCGGGAATCTTCTTTCTTCTGTTGCCACCATACTCGTCGATTCTACCCTTTCAATAATGGAAGGTTTAAGATGTAATTTTTCTCCTATTTTTTTAGCATAATTGGGAACTCGAAATTTGTATCTCTGCTCAACTGGAATATTAAGATCAGCCAAATCAGAAAAACTAAATTCCTCCAGCACAGAACCAGGACAACTTGAGCTTAAAGAATTTTGAATTAATTCCTTTCTCTTAATTTCCCCTAAATCCTTAAAAAGACTCCTATAGTAGGCAGCAAAAATTCCTGATTGTAAAACAGTAGCTTCTCCACTAACTGAACCGTCTTCCTGTAAATTTAATTTTATTTTTCTTGTTCTCTGATTTTTTTCTGCCGGATGAATGGGTACCTTCACAAATTCCCCTTCTCCATTGATTAACACCATAGCCCAGACACCCTGATCCATTGCAGGTAAATCACCAAAAACATAATTTTCCGCAGTTCCATCTAAAAACATCAATTCCCCATTCAAAGAAACAGCTGCAATAGCATGGTCAAATTGAAAGCTGGGCAGGTCAAGGTCTATTTCTCCACTATATCTCGTTCTAAGCAACACATAATAAACTTCTATCCCTGCTTCCTTTAACATACTGATAAGCAATGTTGCTTTATCTTTGCAATCTCCATATTTATATTTATATACCTCGGCTGCTTCATGAGGCATATGTCCACTTATACCAAATTCTAAACCCAGATATCTTATCTCATTGATTACATAATGATATATAGCCCGAATCTTTCCTTCGGGTGTAGTCTCGTTCTGGATAAGTTCAGCTACCTTAGCTTTGATATCAGCATCTGCCTTGCTCTGCTCTCGAGATATGTCATAATACCAGGTAGCAATCTCCTTCCAGGATGAGAAACTGCTTATCGCAATTCGAGGCGCAACATTATGGAAGGGAGGCATATCGTTTTCGTAAATAATCTGAGGAATATTAGAGGCTTCCCAGGTATAAATAACTTTATCTTCCCCTTTTTTAATTTTTGGCTCAAGATCAGTTTTAAAATTCACTATCTTGATTTCTACATCTTTCGGAATAGCAAGTATATACCTGCAAAGTTGAATGGGTTCAAAATCTTGCAAATAGAAAGTATCCTGGAAATTTTTCCCAATAAAACTTCGACTATAATCATCCAGAGTGTATTGATATTCAATTGTTACCCCTTCTTCTAACGCAGGCATAGAAATAACTTTCTGAGAAATATTAGAGTATAAGCGATATCCCTCCAGAGGGAAAATATCTTTTATGGAGGTTGCTTCCACCACAGAACCGTCCAATTTAAAAGTTCTGGCTTTCTTGATAGTTATCCTTTCCCCCCCGGCATTATAAGTGATAAATATTTCGCCAAACTTTTCAATCCCTCTTTTGTTAAAGAGTTTGATAATCCGATGACAAGTCGTTGAGGAGGTCCCATCTACATTAATAACCTTTTTAACTTCATCTAAAAGTATAGCTGCACTTGCATCAGGATATTCTTCTGCAGAGGGAGCCTTAGCTATCAATTCACGGGCATCCACCTCAGCTATTTCTTCCTTTTCGGAAATAAAATCTATATAATCTCTTAAATGAAGAAATCCAGGTGAAATTTCTAAAGCTTTTCTCCACAGGCTTATAGCTTCCTCTTCTTCCCCCCTCTCATGGTAAAGGTACCCAAGTTGAGAATATATTGATGAATTATAAGGAAATATTTCACTTGCCTCTCTTAAAATTTCTATAGCCCGCTCTCCTTCATTCATTCTTACATAACCGTCAGCCATACTTCTATAAACTGAAGGGTCATCTGGTCTCCAGGATAAAATTTCTCTATAAAGGTCTATTCCTTCCTCATATCTGCCTAATTGGAAATATAAATTGCTCAATCCCCTTCTAGCTAAACCATCATCATAATTTATCTCTAATACTTTATTGTATTGTTGAATGGCTTTGTCCAGCCATCCTTTTCTCTCATAGGAAACCCCCAAACTATAATGAGCTGGGGCGAATAATGGATTTAACTGAACTATTTCCTCTAATTTTCTTCGGGCTTCTAAATTCCACCCCTTTCTCTCATAGGCCCAGGAAAGATATAAATTAGCATCTACGAAATCAGGATTTATTTCTAAAGCTTTCTCAAATTCTTCAATAGCTTCTTTATATAAACCTTTCTCATAATAATTCATTCCTATTTTTATAATAGCTTGAACGAAGTTCGGATTAATTTTTAGTGTTTTCTTGATTTCCTCTAACCCTTCATCAAACTTTTCCTTCCGTTGATAAGCATTACCTAAAAGATAATGTGCTAAAGCATTCTCTAAATCTAGGGAAATTGCTTCTTTAAATTTCTCGACTGCTTCATCCAAAAACCCTCTTTTTTGGAGAATTATCCCCAAAGAGAGAAGGGCTTTCACATTTTCTGGATTTTTGATAACTTCTTCCTTATAATAAGAAAGAGCATCTCCTAAATTAACTTCTTCTCCTTGTTCTTCTTCGGACAATCTATAATCTTTTCCCGATACTAAATCAACTATTTCTTTAACTTCTGTAGTAAATTTTAAATCTCTGAAGGGATTCCCTTTTATATCTGTTATCCTAAAATAAAATCCCCAGGTATCTTCTTTCTCACATACCTTCACTAAAATTTTATTCCAACCTCTACCTAACCAAACAGGAACTACCTCCTGGTCAATTACAGCTTGTCGGTAAATATCCCGTTCTATCACTATCTGATCATTAAACCATACTTTTACTGCATCATCTGCCCCTACCTTAAATAAAGCTACTCTCTCTTCTGGAGAATAAAGATAGGTCAAGGCATAACCTACTGTCCAATTATTGGGATAAAGAAAGGTGTCAAGATTTATAAAACCAGTAAGATTTATTTTCTTTGGTTTAAACCATCTTATTAGAATACTATCTTTTCCACTATAGGTTTTTTGTAAATCAATTTCATTTTCAGGGGGGTATACTTTCTTAAAGCCGGACTTTCCGGTATTATCAAAAGGGCCAATTAGAAGCCAATCAGTAACCATTCCCATTTTTTTAACCTCTTGTTTTGCCTGATAAATATTACCTTGTTTGATATATGAGCGGACTATTTGTTCCTGGGCATAGGCCTGAAGAATCTTATTGTTCGGATTTTGAGAGATTATATTTTGTGATAAAGTAATCAAGTCATCATATCGCCCAATTTTCGCAACTATTTCCTCTATCATAATCCAATATAATTCCGATTCCGGAGAATCAGGATTTTCTCTTATAAAATCAGACCACTGGTCAAAAGCTTCCTGATAAAGTCCCTTTGACCAATAATCTAATCCCGCTATTTCTAATTCACTGGTACATACACTTAAATTAAATATGGCAATTGATGCAATTAATAAAATAAAAAATACGAGAACAAATTTCTTTTTGACGATAATCATTTTTTCTCCTTTTCCTTCCTCGAGCAATACGAAATACGCTATACGCGATACTAAATAAACCTGATCATTCTGCCTAAAATAAGTCCAACTAATAATCCAATAAGAAAAGTAGTAGTTAAAATACGGGCGTTAGCTACTTCCTTAACTCCTCTAATCCTGATAAAGGTCAAAGTCACCAGGTAGGCTACACCATTTATAGTGATAAAGAAGGGCCAGACTATTATTTTGGCTAAAATCGGGCCTATATAAGGGATTGATTGAATAATAAATATAGCTTGAGAAAAAACATGCCTGGCCATCTCCATAAAAATTCCTAATAAAGCTAAAATAGCAGTAGTCAATATCTTATCTACCTTCATATAAGTCAATACATAAAAAACAGATATCATTATTAACAGAGTTAAAGCAATCTCTAAATCTTCTTTATATTTTGGTTTCTTTAGTTTAGGTTTAAAATCATTACTCACCTTTCCTAATCCTTTATAATTTTATTTACCTGCCCTTTTAAATTTTAATTGCAATGTTTAAGTTTAGGATTTATCATTTTCTGAGGATTGCTCAACAGCTTCTTCTCTTTTTTCTTCTGCTCTCTCTTTAACAGAGCTTACTCCAATTATAAACGCAAATATACCACCAACTACCAAGACGAATGGCACTAAAGCTGCTAAAGCCTTTATGAATAATAACTAGTAAATTATAATTTTAGTCATAATTAAGTTGTAGGGGCACAATGAATTGTGCCCTCTTAATATTATTACCTAATTTCCCCTGTGGGCACGATGCATCATGCCCCTACCTTAACGATGCATCAAGCCCCTACCTTACCATTTTGTCTACTTTTAGGGTGTCACAATCATATTATATAAATATAAAAATTTTTTATATACAAAGGATGGTTTATTTCAATTTTTCAGTTAAAATTCTGATAATGGTTTTACCGAACTCGCTTGCTGCTTGGGGACCTTTGGCAGTGATAATATTCCCATCCACTTCTACATCTTTTCCTGTATAAATTGCCCCTTTATTCTTTAACTTATTTGCCTCGGAGGGAAAAACAGTGGCTTTCTTCCCTTCCAATATCCCTGCATTAGCTAAAGTTACAGGAGCGATACATATAGCACATATTAATCTGTCTAAAGAAACTGCTTTTTTCACAATCTCTCTTGCTACCGGATCATCCCAATATTCCGAAGAACCCATACCACCTACAAAGACAATAACATCAAACTCTTCTGCCTTAGCCTCACTAATCAGAATATCAGGTTTGGCTGTTCCTCCCAACATTCCTCGAGATGTCTCTAAAGAAGAAGAGGCCAAAACTACCTCCATACCTTCTTTAATAAACAATTCTCTGGGTTTAAAGAGTTCCTCATCTCTAAAATCATGACTGGCAATTATCATCAATACCTTCTTCCCTTGAATTTTAGACATAGTTTCACTTACACCTCCTTCTAAATTATAAAAAAATAATAAAACAAGTATTAATAGAATAATAAAAATGATTATTTTATTTATCTTTAAGTCTATAAGATTAGCCATTTCTATCAACTTCCTTCTTATTAAACTTTTCCTTTCCCTCTAATTATATCACTTCTTATTTCTTGCCTTCTCTTAATAATCTTATCTTTACAGATATAATTCAATATCATTAAAGAAGAATCCTTTATTTTTTGTTCAATTAGAAGAAATTTTCTATTATCCCTTAAAACCTGATCCCAAAGGTACTAAATTCTCCTTTATACTCCTCCCATTTTATATCTACCTTTTCTACAACTGCACTCCTTGGCCCCTGGTAACACCAATCTATTAATTCTTTTACCTTATCTTCTTCTCCTTCCATAACTACTTCTACTTTACCATCCCAACAATTCCTGACCCATCCTTTTATTCCTAAACTTTGAGCAATATCCTGAGTATAATAGCGAAAGGCTACTCCCTGCACTCTTCCCGAGATTAAAAGATGAGCCCTTACTTTTTTTGCATCTTTATTCATATTTATATTGTCCTTCTATTTTACATTTTTTGCAAGCTCGATAAATCGAACCCCTACCCTCATCCATTCCAACTCGATAAGCGATACTATTTTGTTACTATAACTATTTTACTCCAAAATGAAAAAATTAAAAGAAAAAATTATATATTTAAATTTCCCTCTTCTTAGAGAAGACACTACTTTATTAATAAGAAAGATTAAGATATAATAATTTACAAAAGATAAAAGGAAGTGAGAGTCAATTTTAAATTTAGTCTTATTTCTTTTAACCATTGTTTCTTGTTTTTTCGTAGGAGGGATTTGGTACGCTCTATCTTTACTCACTATTTTGTTAGCTCATGAATTAGGACATTTTTTTGTTAGCAGAAGTTATGGAGTAGAAGTTACTTTACCTTTTTTCATACCCTTCCCCCTGTCTCCTTTTGGAACTCTGGGGGCAGTTATCAAAATGAAAGGGATTATGCCTGATCGTAAAGCCTTATTTGACATTGGTATAGCTGGTCCTTTGGTAGGTTTAATTCTAACTATACCAATTATAATAATCGGACTCAAATTATCAGAAATAGCAGTACTTTCAGATATTGAAGGACCAGTCATCCCCCTGGGAAGTTCTATTCTGTTCTCTTTTATAGAAAAAATTATGTTTGGCAATCTCCCAGAAGGCCAGGACATAATTTTACATCCCATAGCCTATGCCGGTTGGGTAGGATTGTTTGTAACTGCTTTAAATCTTCTTCCGGTGGGACAGTTAGACGGCGGACATATAATTTATTCTCTGTTTGGCAAAAAAAGTAAAATTGCTTATTATATAACTTTAGGTATTTTAGGTCTTATCTGTATATTTATTAACCCTGCCTGGACTTTACTATTTATCTTACTTCTTATATTTGGCTTTCATCACCCTCCCCCCTTAGATGATATTACTCCTTTAGATAAAAAAAGAAAGTTGTTGGGGATTTGTGCTCTAATCTTCTGTGCCATATCTTTTACACCAGTCCCTTTCCAGATATAATTAATCGATTTTTATAGTTTTTTAAAAAAATATAAATTTTTTTTAAAAAAAAGAAGGATTTTTTAAATATTTGTCGTATATTTAATTATACAATCAGATCCTGTTCTGCCTGCAAATTACAAACTACTAACAGTAAAGGCGGTGATGCGACTGAGAATTATTAAAAATACCTAACTTAGGAACCTTGCAAAGTATTATAAATTTATAGATTTATAAAAAATTATCACAGAAAAGTAAAAAGAAAACTAAATTAAGTTAAAAGGAGGTCATTTAAATGAATGGCAAAGAAAGAGGCAATTGGGCTACGCAATTTGGTTTCATAGCTGCCGCTGCTGGTTCCGCTGTAGGACTGGGAAATATCTGGAAATTCCCTTACATAACTGGCCGTTACGGTGGAGCAGCTTTTGTTTTGGTATATTTAATTATAATAGTTTTTATCGGTGTTCCTTTAATGAATTCCGAATTATTGATAGGCCGTAAATCTGAGAGAAACGCATTAGGAGCTTTTAAAGTCCTGGCACCTGGCTCCCCCTGGTGGATTGTTGGAGCAATGGGAATATTAGCAGGATTTATTATTCTTTCTTATTACTCAGTTGTTGCTGGATGGGCAGTAGCTTATATCTTTAAATCAGGTGCATATATGGCAGCTGGTGCTGACCATGCTAATATTTTTGTTGGTCATATCACTTCCCCTCTAGCTCCTATAATCTGGCACTTTATATTTATGATGATGTGTATAGGCATTGTTGCAGCTGGTATTGAAAAGGGTATTGAAAAATACTCAAAAATCTTAATGCCTTTGTTGGTTTTAATTCTATTGGTTTTAATTCTTCGTTCAGTCACCTTAACTGGAGCAGGTGCAGGGTTAGCTTTCTATCTTAAACCAGATTTCAGTAAATTAACTGGAGAAGGAATTTTAGCTGCCTTAGGACAGGCATTTTTCTCCTTAAGTTTGGGAATGGGTTGTATGATAGTTTATGGTAGTTATCTTAAAAAGGATCAAGATATCCCTGTTAACTCTTACTGGGTTTGCGGAGCCGATACTGTCATCGCTTTCTTAGCTGGTTTTGCTATATTCCCGGCAGTGTTTGCCTTTGGATTAGAACCAGGTGCAGGTCCAGGCTTAACCTTTATTACTGTCCCAGCTGTATTTGCTGCTATGGGACCAGTGGGTCATTTCTTTGGAATCCTATTCTTCTTCTTGCTGACCATCGCTGCCCTTACTTCCGCTATTTCCTTACTCGAAGTTGTCTCTGCTTACTTTATTGATGAGGCAAAATGGGACCGTAAGAAAGCAGTTTGGATTATGGGTATAATTATATTCCTCCTTGGAATACCTTCTTCTCTGGGTTTAGGAGCATGGTCTGGTGTAAAAATTATTGGTGGAAGAGACATTCTTGATTCTCTTGATTTTATAGCATCTAATATACTTCTACCCTTAGGCGGTTTCTTGCTCTGTATTTTCATAGGCTGGTACTGGGGAACCGATAAAGCAATCGAAGAAGCAAATACTGGTGCAAAGAGTATCAAGTTAGGAACTACTTACAGTTTTCTTATCAAATATATCGTTCCTATAGCTATATTTATAGTCTTCTTAAATTCTATAGGAATCATCAAATTCTAAATATAGCTTGTGGCTGGATAATTATATCGTAACCTTAAATAGAAAGTGCCCTTTCTTATAAAGAAAGGGCACTTTCTTGTATAGTTTTATAGATAATTTAACAAGAAACAATCAGTAAAGGTTAAAGATAGTTAAAAAGGTAAATGAAGCTTAAATTCCCAGAGAGCTCGCCTAATTTTATCCTGCATCTCACTTAACACTTCTCTGGATAATTTGTTAATAAATGTGGTCTCTGAATCATCTAAAGTAATAATCTCATTATTACCAATTAAAAGAGTAGAAATGGGACCATTCACGGAGACTTTTACTTCATAAGGATCTAAAGTTATAGCAAGGTATTTATCTAAATTATTAGAAGCATCTAATATTTTATAATAGATGCCTTCATTTTCAGAAAAAGATAAATTTAAAATCATAATATCGTCAATATAAATAATTCCTGTCCAAAAAGATCTCTCCAATATTAATTTGGTGTTCACTTTAAGATAATCAGTGGTAGCGCGCCTATCAATTTCTATCTCTTTCTCCGTAAGTATATTTTTCACATAACTAACCCGATCTTTTGTTTCGGGATGGGTCTGAAATATACCTAAATCTACTTCGGGTCTGAACATTTCCCGAGCGTATAATCTTTCTAAAAAAGTTAAAAAACCTACTGGATTATATCCTGTCTCAATTAGGAGATCTATAGCCGTCAAATCTGCTTCCTCTTCATACTGCCGGCTATATTGATTAAGTAGAGTGATTGTAGTAAGTTTCCCTAATACACCTACATCCGGTTCCCTGGTTAAAAGAACAGCTAAAATTGTTAGTAGATTGTATTTAGTATTATCTCTGGTCTGTTTTAAGGCATGATTGTGAATTATGTGGGCAATTTCATGAGCTAAAATTCCAGCTAACTCATCATCTGATTGAATATAATCGAAAAGGTCATAGGTTACATAGATATATCCTCCGGGAATAGAGAAGGCATTGGGTCCTTCCATCTTCAGTATTTTGAAATGGTAATTCATACCATCTAAATCAGAAGCCCTGGCTAATTTATTACCAATCTCTATAAGTAATGAATTTTGAACAGAATTCTTAACTACCTCGTACTTCTTCTCGATATCATTAGATAATTTCTTCCCTAACTGCTGCTCTTTGTCTAAATCTCTTTCTGCCACAAAAGAATTAAAGCTCATTGAGAACAATAAGATTAAAATACAGGTGATAGTAAAAACAAACTTATTTATTAGTTTCTTATATCTTATCTTTTTCATTTTTTACTCTAAACGCTATTTTTTCATAAAATTTTTTAAATTTTTCAAAGCAAAATCTAAAGCTTTATGAATTCCTTCAGCTTTTTTGCCTCCAGCCTGGGCAAAATTGTATGTTCCACCTCCTCGGCCCTCGATAACCTTTCCCGCTTCTCTTATCAGTCTATTCATATCATACTTTAAGCCTCTGGAACAGGCAAACAATATCTTTGCCCCCTCATCTTTAAAACCAAACAACACAACTACACTATCATCCAGATTAATAATCTTTTGAACTAATTCCCTTACTTCCTGAAAGTTTTTTTCTTCAAACACTTTCTTTACAATCTTTACCCCATCATCTCTCAGAGAGGACTCATTAATTAAATTTCTGGCTTCATAATCCTGCAATCTTTCCTTAAATTCTTTTAATTCTTTTCTGGTTTCTTTCCTCTCCTCAAGCATTCTATCTATCACTTCACCTAATTCAGAATCTTTAATAGTTAATTTATTAGAAATAATTTTAATCAATTCATTCTTCCAGAAATAATCTTCCCAGGCACGCCTTCCACAGATAAATTCCAGGCGGATTTTTTCTCCCCTCTTCTCCCATTTAATAACTTTAATCAAGCCCACTTCTCCAGTTGCTCGGCAGTGTGTTCCTCCACAGGCAGAGAGGTCAAAATTTTCCACTTCGACTATTCTTATTTTACCTTTTCTATCTGGTACCTTCCTTAAATTTAATTTCCTTAACTCTTCTTCTCCCTTCACCAAATAGCATTTTACAGGCCTGTTGTTAAAGATAATCTCATTAGCACATTCCTCTGCTTTTTTAATTTCCTCTTCGGTTAGCTTTTCTTTTATAATATCCAAAGTACAAACCTCTTCTCCTAAATGAAAAGAGACAGTTTCCACCCCCCACAACTCCATCAATGTCCCGGAAAGAATATGTTGACCAGAATGTTGCTGCATATGGTCAAATCTCCTCTCCCAATCTATCCTTCCAACCACTTGAGAATTTATCTCTTCTTTTATCTCTTCTCTTAAAATATGAATTATCTCTTCATCCTCTTCAACAACTTCCACGACCGGAGTATCCTGAATAACTCCTTTATCAAAGGGTTGACCGCCCGAGGTGGGATAAAAAGCAGTTCTATCTAAAATAACTGCTGGTTGATTACCAATTTTTATTCTCTTCAAAATTCGAGCTTTAAATTCCTTAAGATAAGAATCTTGGTAATATAATCTTTCTGTCAATATATTTTTACTCCTTCCAAAATTCGTACTTTTTATCTTGTGTTTGGTAAATTGTATCTTGAGGATGAAGTAATAAGTAATAGGTGATGAGTAACAAGATTAAATTCCAAATATTTCCTTGCTATTCATAGAAGTTATTTTTGCTACTTCTTCTATTGAAATTCCTTTTATTTCCGCAACTTTTTCCGCAATTAGAGGGATATATTTTGGTTCATTAGGTTTTCCCCGAAAAGGATGGGGAGCCAAATAGGGTGAATCAGTTTCCAGAACCAGATTTTCTATGGGAACTTGTTCTACCACAGCTCTTAATTTTTTGGCATTATTAAAGGTAATTACTCCCCCTATCCCTAGATAATAACCACGCTCCATACATAATTGTGCCATCTTTGCATTCCCGGAAAAACAGTGGAACAGAATTTTTAACCCCTTTGCCTCCTCAGCCAGAATCTTTAAGGTATCCTTATGTGCTTCCCGATTATGAATAATAAGTGGCAAATTTAATTTTCTGGCTAGATTTATCTGTTTCTTAAACGCTTTCAATTGACAGTCAAGAGTACTATGTTTCCAGTAGTAATCCAATCCTGTCTCTCCGATAGCTACCACTCTATCTTTCTTTGTCAGCTCTTCCAATTCCTCCAAATTTTTTCCATCCAAAAATTTGGCTTCATGAGGATGAAAGCCGACTGCAGCATAAACTCCTTCAAAACGAGAGGCAAATTCCAGGGCAATTTTACTGGACTCTAAATCAATCCCTATGGTAACCATTTTAGTTACTCCCTTTTCTGCTGCCTCTTTAACTACTTCCTCAACATTTCTTTTTATCAGATCAAGATGGGTATGAGTTTCTACAAAAACTGTATTAATTTTAATCTACCCCTTTTTTTATTTTAAGTTTAAGTTGCACTCTACCAATTATCTGATTAGTCATCAATTTTTCAATCAGTCAATTAATAGAATACTCTTTATCAGCTATAATTACAACTATAATTTAGCCTAAAAAGTTACTAAGTTGGTTTCCCAATTTTTAATATTTAAGCATTTTCTTTTGGTTTAGCAAGTTTAACAGCTGTGCCATAGGCTAAAAGTTCAGCAGCACTTCCTATAACACTGGTTGTCACAAAACGTATGTTAATAATGGCATCTGCCCCCAATTTTTCAGCCTGAGCTATCATCCGATTAGAAGCCACTATACGAGCTTTCCCCATCATCTCAGTATACTCAATCAACTCACCACCAAGAATAAGCCTTACTATGGCAGATAAATCCCTTCCAATCCAGATAGCAAAGATAGTATGCCCTTTGACTAAACCTAAAACTTTAGTAATCTCTTGACCTGGTACTTCTGCAGAATTCTGAAGTAATATATTAGTCTTTATCTCACCAGTAGGTAGTTCTTCTTCTTGAGCTTTACCCTTTTTCTGTTCAAGAGCTACGGTCAATAAGACTAGCAGGATACCACCCAAAAGACAGTAAATAGAAATCTTTAACCACCAGGGTAAAGTAGGGTTAGTATATACATGCCAAATCCCTCCTACAAAGATGGCAGTAAAGAGTCCAATTACAAAAGCAAGCGAACCGATTGTTCGAAAGAATTTCATAATTTCTACCTCCTTAAACATAAAAAATTTAATTTTAAACCTTTCTATGCTCGATTTTTCCTTTTAAGAATCTATCTATATTATGGTTATTTCCCAAAAAGCCAAAAATACTTTCAACAGGTTATGTATATAGTGGGTATAATGCATTGTACCCTTACCTTACCATTTTGTCTACTTTTTGAGTTTCAATCATGCTATTATATACGACAAAATTCCCAAAAATCCTTTTTTTTCTTTTTTTCTTTTTTTGTCATTGTTATTTCTCCAGACAAAATCCCACAAAAAAGATATTTAATTTTTATAAATAAAAAACCCTCCATCCTCATTCACTCTAAAATAATATGGTTGGAAGGTTTTTCGTTATATTATCTTGATTGAAATTATTTTATGGCTCTCTCAAGGCTTACCTTAAGTAATAGACTATTTTAATCAAAAAACATTTTTAATAATCCTCTTTCGATATCGAGAACTATCCTTTATTTTTTCATTCTGATGCCTGGTCTTTATCATTGAAGGTACTGAAACTAATAAACTCATTATAACTCCCAGGGAGATAGTAATTAAAAGTACTAGGGCTAATGAGCTTTCAAATTTCCAGGTTAAAAAACTTACAGTTATGGGAACTGCATTCTGAAGTGCAAAGACCACAGCCAGAATAGCCACAATAATAGCCACAATCAATTGTAACTGCATACAAATCACAGTCCTTTCTTCTATTTTCTATTTATTTTAAATTACCAATTTTAACTAATTTTCACTTTGTATCCAATCCATTTCACTGTTCATATTTATTTATCCTCTCGGCTTTTAAGAGCAGTCTTGTGTCATCTCTATATTAAAGTAATTTAAAAAAGATTTTTTTATGTTTTATTGCACTATTATAACACTTTGAAAAATATTCAACAAAATAATCTTAACATAGATTTTTAAAAAAAGAAATGCAAATTTACTTTATACATTTTATAAAAAAGATGTAAGAGGATCGTTATTTCACATATTACCACAGCTCAATTAACCCTCTTCAGGGATCATACTCTACATAAGCCCATAACCATCCCCATTTAGCCTGACAGGGGGCAACCATCCCCTGTCAGGTTCCTTGTTATGTTGTTCCCCATCACAGAATCGTTTATTCTACTTTAGGCAGATCTTGTAAGGCCTCATCAATTTTTTCCTGGGGATAGGCATAATCTTTTAATTTTCCGGCAAGATAAGCTTCATAAGCAGCCATATCCACATGGCCATGCCCGCTATGAGCCAGAAGTATTGTTTTTGATTCCCCGGATTCTCTACATTTAATTGCCTCATCAATAGTAGCCCGAATTGCATGATTGGTTTCCGGTGCACTGATAATCCCTTCATTTCTGGCAAAGGTTACTCCAGCCTCGAAAGTTCCTAATTGGTGTTCTGCCCGCGCTTCCACTAATCCTAATTTTAGTAAATGACAGATAATGGGGGCCATTCCGTGATATCTTAATCCACCAGCGTGAACCGGTGGGGGAACAAAATTATGCCCCAAAGTATACATCTTTAGTAAAGGAGTAAGTCCACTTACATCAGCATAATCATAATTATAAAGTCCCCTGGTTAAAGTCGGACAGCTGGCTGGTTCAACATTTATTATTTTCAAATCAGGTTTCCGCCCTTCAATCTTATCTTTTACAAAAGGTAGGAAAAGACCAGCAAAGTTCGACCCCCCTCCTACACAACCAATAATAATATCAGGATATTCATCAATCTGCTCCATAAGCTTTTTTGTTTCCAGTCCGATTATAGTCTGATGCAATAAAACATGATTCAATACGCTTCCTAGAGAATAATGGGTATCATCATGCTTTACCGCCTCTTCTACCGCCTCACTAATTGCCATACCTAAACTCCCTGAAGTATTAGGGTCTTTTGCTAATACTGCTCTCCCCGATTCGGTATAAGGTGAAGGGCTGGGAATACATTTTGCTCCCCAGGTCTCCATCATTACTCTACGATAAGGTTTTTGCATATAACTGACCTTAACCATATATACTTTTATTTCCAGACCAAAACAAGCACCAGCAAAAGCTAAAGCACTTCCCCATTGTCCTGCGCCTGTTTCAGTAGTTAACCGTTTAATCCCTTCTTTCTTATTATAGTAAGCCTGGGCCACCGCCGTATTAGGCTTATGACTTCCGGGAGGGCTGCTACCTTCATACTTATAGTAGATTTTAGCAGGAGTATCCAGGGCTTTTTCTAATCTCTGGGCTCGATAAAGGGTAGTAGGCCTCCATATTCGATAGACATCCTGAACTTCTTCTGGAATTTCAATATAACGGTCAGTGCTCACTTCCTGTTTAATTAAAGCCATAGGAAATAGGGGAGCGAGGTCATCAGGTTTAACGGGTTCCCCAGTTGCTGGATGCAAAATAGGGGGAAGTGGCTCCGGTAAGTCAGCCAAAATATTATACCAGGTAGTAGGCATCTCTTTTTCACTAAGCACAAATTTAACTCTCTTCATTTTTTCTCTCCTTTTAAATTAAAATATTTTTTCTTAGCTAAACCATCTTTTAGCCTTTTAAATTAGTAAATACCTGTTGCCCCCAGAGGGGGCCAAATAATCAGTGAAAATATATACATCTAAACCTCCTTTCTTTTCGTATCTCGTATATATATATCAGTTATCCAGTTGCCCGGTTTGTCAGTTTATCGGTTAGGAATTAGTTAAACATTTATTAGTAAAATGGCATATAGCAGTAATAGTTCTTACTTACTGAAAACCGAGAATTAGAAAAAATTCGTATCGGTTATTGGGTAAATAAAAAACCCTCCGTCCCAATTTATTACAATAATAGGGACGGAGAGCTATCCTTCCGCGGTGCCACCCTGATTGAGCCTAATAGATTAGTATTATTTAATATTAAATATTATCTATTAGGCCCCTCT
>LDZU01000018.1_pt1 | contig 37417 bp, 49 predicted proteins | sample 615531 | NCBI WGS metagenome assembly LDZU01 (sample SAMN03408293, study PRJNA278302) | terrestrial metagenome | isolation source: oil reservoir sample SB2 | place: USA: Alaska, North Slope, Schrader Bluff formation | collected 2011-09 | reverse complement strand
ATTGACCGAAAAGTAGCTAAACTATGGAAACTACCAAAGTAACTTTTCTATATGAGTCATCGTTACCACCAAAGTAACTTTTTCTAATGAGGCATTACGCGGAAAAAGATGATAGACAACAATTCAAATCCCCGATATATTTTAGAATATTCACTAAATTCCATTTAAATTAAATAAAAGAATGGCGAGAGTGAGACTTGAACTCACGACCAAGGGCTTATGAGTCCCCTGCTCTACCACTGAGCTACCTCGCCAACTGTGAAAAATATTCTATCATGCACACTGGAAGGTGTAAAGAGAAAATGACACGGGAAAAAGGCTGAATTGGCAGGATAAAATGAATGCGATAGGTAGGAACGATAAAAAAACAGAATTGAAATCAACCGATGAGCAAGGGATTATTCGAGTTGCATCCATGCTCGATTGGTGTGAAGGATTTATATTAGACCGTAGAGCACAAGAATTTTCCGCCGGCACGATTCGTTTTTATCAAAAAAAATTATCAAAGTTCGTCAATTACTGCTTAAAGCGCGAAGTAAATGAAATGGAGTCGTTGACCCCACGATTGATCAGGGAATATTTTTTGTGGTTAGAAGAAAGAGAAGAACATACAGCCGGCGGGATCCACGCATTTTATAGAGCATTGAAAGCATTTTTACGCTGGTATGAAACAGAAAACGAATTGAAGGGATGGGTAGATTCAATTTTCAAAGTCAAAATAAAACCACCGCAGCTCGACCCTCTTGATCCAGCTGATATCAAAGCAGTTGAAAAAATGATAGCAGTGGCAGGCACCAGAGATAAAGCAATTCTTATGTTCATGTTGGATACTGGCGTGCGTGCATCAGAGTTATTGGCTTTGAATCTTGAGAATGTGAATACGATCACCGGAGTTGTGCAAGTATTGCATGGTAAAGGTGGAAAGTTTCGTACCGTTTATATTGGCAGACGAACAAGAATTGCACTGCGAAAATATCTAAAAGAAAGAACTGATAAAAACAATGCATTATTTATAAACCGATACCAAGAACGTTTATTGCCTACTGGCTTACGCCAAATCCTGCGTAGGCTGTCTAAACTGGCAAACGTTGAATACCAGTCACCTCACTCGTTCAGGCGGCTATTTGCAATTTCAATGCTTCGATCTGGCGTTGATATTTATACTTTGCAATTATTAATGGGGCATGCGGACATCCAGGTATTAAAAAGGTACTTAAAAATAACCCAGCAAGATGCTCTACAAGCACATTTGAAAGGGAGTCCAGTTGATACATTATTAAAATAGATTTCAATTCTGGGTTATGGTTCGTTTTCCCAAAACTATAAGGTATATTGATTCATTCGTTACTTCATAACAAGGTTTATCACTGCCGTTAAAAATCCACCCACTATGATCAGTATTGCCCATTTCATATATCCCTTTAATTCCTTCATGGTGTTGTTTATAGTCTTTAGCATATACTTCACATCTATCATTTCGGTGACTAATCCATCATCGCTGTGCTCTCCATACAGCGTGTAATCATGCCGATAGATCATCTTGTTATAAACATCCTCGTGTTTCTTGATGTGGTCGTCGAAGGCACTTTTAGTATTATCCAACTCTTTAATTCGGATTTCATGTTCGTCTATCTCTTTCTTGAGAATTTTTGTTGGATATTTTTTTAATGTATCTTCCATATTTCATTTCCTTATTAAAAAGCCAGCAAGCATAGGCTTACAAACCGGCAAGTCTATCAGCCTGCTCTTTTTCAGAAACATATTCGATCACCTTTCCATCCACATAAATATCAAAAGTCGACACATCTTCCGGAATGTTGACCCAATTAAATCCATCAGATACCTGAAATATTTCATCATCATTTACAATTTGACAAATTCTTGTGCCTTCAATTAATGCTTTCATTTTGTTAATCCTTACATGAACTCATATAAAATAACAAGTCCATTCGCACCGTTCCCACCAGCCAGAGGTGTAGTGGAATTAGCAGTTGCGGCTCCTGCACCACCAGAACCATAACCTAAACCATTTTGTGGAGTCAGGTTATTAAGTCGTCCTCTTCCACCTGCACCATAAGGTGAGTTTCCACCACTTCCACCAATAGAAGAGGATGTATTAAATACAATTCCAAATTGTCCAAAGTCACATCGCCAGTTGATGTCTCCATTGCTGCCAGTTCCACCATCATTACCAGAACCACCGATTCTTGGGACTGTTGTCCCAGCAGCATCACCGATACCAGCTACTCCACCCGATGCAGTCAGGTGGGATCCAAACGATGAAGCTTCTCCATTTGTCCCATTATTCGCCCCTGCGGGACCACCGGGCCCGCCCAAACCGACTGTAACAGTTTCTGTTGCATTTAGAGCAGCTGCGAGGATGAATTTCCATGAAACGCCTCCTGGTCCCCCTCCACCAGCAGCGGCAGCAGATCCAGAGGCGGCACTACAACCACCACCCCCACCACCAGCTGCCAAAACGAATGCGAGTAATGCACGTAAACCAGAAACCTTTGTCCATATATTACTAGCTGTATAAATACGGATATTGGATAGGAGGTAACCGGATTGCAAAAGATTATTCAGTGTAACAATTCCATTATTCAGTGTAACAATTTCGTCATCTAATGCATCAATTCCATTATTCAGTGTAACAATTTCGTCATCTAATGCATCAATTCCATTATTCAGTGTAACAATTTCGTCATCTAATGCATCAATTCCATTCTCGATATTGTTCATGCGCAAAGCGTTTACTGGTGAACCGGCTGTTATTACCTCAGTTGCTAATTCAATCAATGCCTGGTTGTATACTGTGTCGCCATTATCGTCTTTTACTAGATACTTAGCGGCATTTGCAAGGACTTCATCTGTCCATGTATTTTTAGAATAGAGTTTTGCCATAATTATTCCCCAAATGCCAAAGCGATCAATCTTGCATTAGTAACATATCTATTAATACCTGATTGATGACATTGAATTTTCACCACTTTGTTTCCAGCTGGCACGCTTGTCTTTGCCCATATATATGGTAGTGCCTCATTGCGAGCTGGATTATCAGATCCATTAAATGGGATACTACTAGGGTCAGCACTCCCATCAATATATCCACGAATGGCAAATGCATAACCTGCACTAGTTGTTACGGGATAACCCGTCACAGTTGCCAACATAAGAATGGTGCACGTGGATGGCAATGATAATGTCACTGACGCTTCTGGGATGTCTTCCCACGTATCTGAGGAAAATAGTTTTTCTGATGTGCTGTTTGCCTGACCAAATGCAAGAATTCCTTTTATGTTTCCCCAATAGGGTGCATTAGCCCCTTGAAGAATAGCTTGTCCAATACTGCCTTTTCCCAATCTTCCTAAAGCAGTAGGAGAAATTGCGTAAAAAATATCTCCAGCCGCTTGGCTATAAGCCAGTGCTTGTCTAGCAGTTTGTGCAGCCAAATTCATCAAATAGTAATAACTGATTCTTTTAGTTTTATCGACATTCAGGGGTTCACTAATATCGTTTATAATGAGCTGATCATTCGTTTCTGGAATAGATGTCATTTGTGGAAGACTTGAAATATTTATAGGTTCACCAGTCATAATTCATGCTCCTTGTCATAAGTTGTGGTCATATTCTCTAAAACTATTCTGTCTAAGTAATTCTGACCCACAGATAGATATCCCAGTTCTAGCACGTCTAGCAGGAGTTTCAACTGGCTCTACATAAATGGGTTCGATCCCGAGGAGGTCTGTTTTTGCTACATAGCCGCCGGATAAATCAATATCCATTTTTTGAGCGGTTCCCAAAATATTTTTCTGATAAATGGTTCCAGTGAGTACAGTATCCCCAATCTCTACATCGGATGGTAACAAAGTAATATTTTTTATATAGCGTTGTCTGTAGTAGTCTCGCATTTGCTCTAATACAATTTGCGCATTATCTGTACTGATCATCGTTGCATCCTCAACCTTTAGAGAGTTTTTGTTAGCATATTTTTGTATGCCAGTTTCTCTAAATATAAAAGACCGTTTACTATCAAGCCAGGGATAGCCTGTTATGGTTACCGTCCCTCCTTCTGTCATTTCAAGATACAGACAGTTTGGTCCGAAAACGTATTCCCCACCTACCTCAATATAATCCCCACTCTCTGTGACAATGTAATCTCCACCTTCTGTTATAAGTAGGGTTGGAATGTATCCAGGTCCGTTCACAACAATGTCATAATAAGGCTTTTCAAAAATGATTTTATGAGAGCCAGCGTCAAGATATTTTTCAAAGATCGTTTCTAATTCTGTTCCTTGTGTATAGTTATGGGAGACGATCTCAATACTGGTTATGAGAGGCTGCAGTTTTATTGATTGGTTCAGATACTTTTCTGAATCTCTAATTTTCCAGTCATATTTGCCAGATGGTAAATTAATTGGTTTGATCAATAATCTATCACTTCCAAATGTTGACGCTGTCGCTCTTGCCGAAAAACATACCTGTTGTAATGCTTGTCTGTAATTACCTGGTGGTATCCATCCACTGATCTCTACGTCTGCTATCGATTCGTCAATCGTAAACAAAACATCAATAGGATTCAGAATATCTGATAAAACATCCTGCAGTGTTGTCGCTGAACTCCAGAATCCACCGTCATAATCCGTGGCATCCATAACACCAATAATATCTATCGCGCGGAACTTAAATTCATATTCGCTGATGTTTTCCCACTCTTCAAGATAAAATTTACCCAGAAACTGATTGCTGCCATCAACATTCTCATATACAAAAACCGGTAGACGCTCTGAGAGTAACTGAAAAGTTTCACCGTCAAACATGGAAAACGAACTATCGTTATTAATTATTTTGAATTCAACAGCATTGATTGGAATTTCTGTGCTGATAAGATTTACTTCTTCTATCAAATTGGCTTCTATGACTTTTTCACCAGAGAATTCCAGCGTTTCATTGCCAATCGTTAACTGTATGATTGGATAGGTTGTGCTCATGCCGCTGGACTCCTAGCAATGAAATTAACGGTCAACCCCTTCCAATAATTCTTTGAATTTTTTATCTTGCGTAATTCATCTCCAACATTAGAGAAATAGGCAGTAAAGGTATAATCCCCTGATTCATCTGGAACAGTAACTATATGGAATTCCTTTACCTCTGTGAGCTTTGCCCACAGCGCAGCATATTCAGCTGTATCTGTTGTAGATCCAAGCTGTAATTTATAGTTAAAATAAACGCCTATCAGTGCCCTATGAAGAACTCCATCAGCAGTTCTCTCGGCAAATTTATCTAAGAAATCAGCTGTTCGCTTTATGCTAATAACGGGAATATCGTATGTTACACCGTCGATGATGATCATATTGTGCTCCTCTTGATGAGGCTATTGCCGATACGTGTATTCTCTTTATCAATGTACGGTTTCAACTCTCTGATCAATGCACCAAGTGATCCACCAAATTTGATTTCAACTTCAGACTGGATATTTCCTATTTCTTCTTGGATAATCTGTCTTATCAATCCCTCAGGCGCCTCTAAATTTCTACCGTTGCGTTGATCACCGAGAATAGCTGCGAATTCGGCATTAGGAGGAATTACGGCGCCGGTTGCAAGGCGCGGGATCTGGGGCGCATTAATGGTTGGAATATTTGTCCAACCCGGAACAACTGCTCCAAAGGAATTAAGTTTTTCAATAAGTCCATTTATTCCGCTGATTGCACCGGAAAGCATTCTATTTATAAAATCAATAATTCCATTGATAATCCCTTTCATGAAATTCTTGATTCCGTTGAAAATGGTTTCCCATTTATCTTTCACCCAATCCAAAGCAATACCAAATATTCTTTTTAATGGTTCTCCGATGTTGGTGGAAAACCATGTGCTGGCAATACCCCAAATCTCCTTAATTTTTCCCCAGGCATTTTTAGCAAATCCAGATATTGCATCCCAAGCGATAGTAAATGAATAAACAATTGGATCAATTATGGTTTCTTTAAACCATGTGCTTACAATACCCCATACCCATTTAATGACTGCCCAGGCATTTTTTGCCAAAATTGCAATAAAATCAAACACCGGGGTCCAAAACTGCACCAATGGATCAATAACATTAGTTTTGAACCATGTACTTACATTTTGCCATGCAGTAACGATCCATTCCTTTGCTCCGGCTCCCCATTCTTTTATGTTTTCCCAGGCAGTTTTAAACCATGAAACAATCGGTATAATTACATTTTCGTTGAACCATGTACTGGCCACAGTCCAAATCTTTGAGATCCAATCCCAAGCATCTTTTGCCCATCCTTTTATATTCTCCCAGGCGGTTTTAAACCATTCTTTTATTTTAGTTACTTTTTCTAGGATGGTTTCATCAATAGGAACTTCTTGCATGATCACGTTTCCACCAGTTCCACCACCACCAGAAGTCTCTTCTTTGTCTTGCTGAAGGACGTTTATTTCATCAAAAGCAGCCAAAGCACCTTTAGCCGCTTTCTCTGCATCTTTTGTATTTTTGGCTAATAAGCCGGCTGAATCTGCTGCATCATCCACACTGCCAGAAACATACTGCATAACAGTTTTTTGACCTGCCAGAGCAGCGATGAACATAGAAACCCAATTGACGGCTTTTACCAACCAATTAATTATTTTCATGATGACGGGAGCAAGCACATTCAGCAGAGAAGCGCCGGCTGCTAACATCGCACCTTTCACCGAATCAAATGCACCCTTTAACTGAACAACCTTATCCCGAAATGCAGATGTTGCGCTAAGGGATTTATAAAGTGTGTTTGTTAATTTTTCTGCAAATTTACCTACAACCGAAATTACAGCAATGAAGGCAGCACCAATCGCCGCAACTGCTAGCCCAACCGAAGCAATACCGAATACTACTTTGGAGATGCTTGAAGAGATGGCTTTCATTACGCCTTTCATGGACATTGATAGCTTTTGGACTCCATTATTGAACCCCTTTGGTTCAATGCTACTGTCAATTCTAATTGTTCCATCATATCCGGTTGCCATTAGACACCTTTGCCTTGTTTCAGAAGTTTCATAAATTCATCTTCAGCTTCTCGCTCTTCTAAAGTACGGTTATCAATCTCAGTCAGGTCAAATATTTCACCTAATTCCCGAGCAGCTGCGCGCTCTTCTTTGGTGGCTTTACCGGTTTTAACTCGCTTTCGTAAACTGACCAGATTCGAGAAAGTGGTTTCGCCCCCCAGGTCCATAAAGAGAGCCATGAATTTCCACCAGTGCATTTCTGCGGTTTCAAGGTCGATGCCATGTGTTTGTTGGAATGCAGCTACAATGAATTGCGCATCGTTCTGAAAGGAATAGATGCGCGGGGAATTTTTCACTTCGTCTTTTCGATCCTCGCCACCATCTAAAAACTTTATTCCTTTTTGTATAGCTTCAGTGATATTCTTTGGTTGTTCAACATAAAGATTTTTTAGTAAAATCGCCTGCTTTTCAATTTGCGCAAGGGTCTGATCTTCAAACGCCATTAGTATTCGCAAGCAGGTGCGAAAATCATAATTGATAGGGTATTCACTCCCATCAACTTCTATTGCGGTTGGCAATTGATCTACTAAAATGTTCATTTCATTACGTTACTCGTGCCTTTCGCGGTATATTTCTTTACTTTTTCGGAGCGCGCTTCATAGACAAATGGCGTGATGCCCTCAAAGAATTGTGCAATCATTTCGAAACTGAGGGCATCCCCAAATACTGTTTGGCTGGTTCCAGTACCAAACAATATATCAATCTTTTCTCGCATGTAAGTGCATACTTCTTTCAGGAATTTCAATCCCGGTTCAAAGTTGGCCGGCAAACCGTTTTCATCAAGCTCGGTTTTGTTCTGGTCTAGTTTTTTAGAACGCTGCTGGAACTCAACCTGTTTTTGCTCAAATTCGCGGTAAATTTCATAAAACCGTTCCGCAAAAAGAATATCGGACGGGTTGAACTCAATGACACGTTGAGGGTTATCATTAATCGTGATCCGCTTAATGCCGGTAATCTTTATGGAGTCCATAATCAACCTTTCAGAATGGGCCCCTAAATAAATAGGGGCTTTTAATTAACTTCCTGGCGTAAATTCTCTGGTGGTTGGGTTAAAAGTGCCCTTAACCGGATCGCCAATGAAATTAATGGTGAAATTGATCTTCGCGCTCGCGCCACCTTCCCCACCGAATTCATCGATCTGGATCGATACATTTTGCTTCTCGGCAGGATATTCATTCAGGGTTGGCGTTTCATAGAGCCAGACATTTACGATGTCTGTCTTTGCAGCATCCAGAACAGCGCGATTCTGCCTAATCCCATCAACATAATCAAAAACTTCATCGCCAGCTATGGCAGTTGCTTCAACCGGCATAGTTGGCCGATAAGATTCGACTTCGGTAACGCCACTATCCTGATGGATATAGGTTTCCTCGGTTGTTTGAGGGTTGTAATTGATCGATGCACTCGTCACACCATCGCCAAGCAACGCATAATCGGCAGTTCCGGTTGCTGAAATATTAAGGAATGTCTTGAATTCACTTCGTTTGATTTTCATTTTTTACTCCTGTGTATATGTAAGCCGGCATTGAATCTGATATATACCGGTTTGTGAATCTCCTTGCTGGTACAAATATGCCCAGCCGGTTGCTTCTATCTTTTCTGCGTTTTGCCCAGCTTCTAATTCTGGTAGATCTCCATTTTCCGTCTGACTTTCCAGCCAGTCCGCAAATGCCTCATAAAATCCTTGTGTTTCCAGCCGTTCTAGTTCATCAGCCGTGCTCTCCATTGATTGAAACGCAAAGGGGTATTCGCGCAGGCTTGAATCATCGATATAACTTTCCACAATGCGCCCGCCCGCCAGCGGGATGATGGTATATTCCGTAGGATCCGCGCCGAGATAATCCACCCATACCGGCGCATTGATTTTCAATCCGCTGTATGTGGCGATATAGGTCTTGAGCGCGTTGATTATGCTCATGATCCGCTCCCTGCAATTCTGCGAGCATTAGCTATCACTGCCCTTCCATGTATTTCCTTAAATCTGGCAAACCAATAGGGTCCACGCAATGGACCAGTTTGACTGCCTGGCTTACGGGAACTGTAGTATTGCGCTCTCGCATAAGGAGCAATCCACTGCACAGTACCACTGCCGATTTCAGTTCCCAATATACCGGATTTGATCAACATCCCCGTTCGCAACGGGATATATGGCTCGCACAAGCGGAGGATCTCTGAATCAACAAATTTTTGTGCATTTGAATAACACCGTTGCCATTTCGGTTGAAAATTGGTGTTCCATTCCAGTTTTGCGGCCCCATTTTTGGTTATGAAAACTTTTCCGCGGGGTGTTTTAATAATTGGGGTCATTTTGCTCCGATCTGCCAATGCTGCATACCAACAGATCCATAATCCTGTGCATCGACAGATGTAATGATCAGAACATCGTCATACTTTGCTTTGAGACTAGTTATGGTAAATGAACCTTCAATTTCATCCGTAACGTCGCCTTTGACGATAGCGTCTCCAATTGCGATTGTCCATTTTCCGGTTTTGCTGGTTAGCGCTTGCCATGCAGCCGGCTCAAGATGATTAATGCCAGCTGTAAATGGAACATACACAGAAGCTTGATCAGCTGCCAATAGTCCGGATTTGATCACGTTCGCCGCTTTTCTGTTTTCCCAGAATACAGCAGGAATAACAGTACGTTGATATTTCTCTGTGCGGGTAGTAGCATCGATATATCGGTTATAAATAGTCAATGCTGTATTTGTTTTCATCTATCCAGACTTTCCGGATGATCCGGCTATTCTCCATCCAAAAACCCACGAAACATTAGACCAGTATTCTCAAGGTATAGAGCTGCCGCATCAAAAATTTTTTCCTTCAACGACATGGCCATTTGAGCTTTTTCACTATAATTCACGGAGTAATTCCCGACTCGTTCAGAAGTAACAGCATCAGCACCTCCACTGTCAATATCTTTCTGTAATTCCTCAGCAACAGCACAGGTGGCCATTTTGATCAGATTGATAGTTGTATCATTTTCATCTTCAGCAACAACCGCAGCAGCGCGATTAAAAGTCAGCCGGTCTATTTGCGTAGATGCACGTAATGCCAGGCGCGAAAAATCGGCAGACGCTATGGCCGTTCCGAGAAACGATGTACTGTAAAAAACATAATCCGCGTATACGGCCATAGCTCAAATCCTTATTTCTTGGGTTTATCAGAGGATATCTCATCTGGCGGAACAGCTTTCGGCTCTTCACTCTCTCCATCTTCGATGGCATACCCGTGGCTCTCAAACCACGAAATCAGGTAGGGATCATTGGTTTCTCCGCTTCCGTTTACGAAAGTAACAGAAGCAGATATTCCGCTAAATTGATTGTTCGGACTGTAGATTTTAGTCATTTACGCACCTTCCTACGCAATCTTGATTTTGCGCAGCACACCGGCGGACTTGGTCGCTTTAATAGCTACGGCAGCAACCATTTCCACCTCACCTGTCTTCACTGCTCCAGGTCTATTCATATCTGGCAAATAGATGCTGATTAAAGCGGATCCACTTGGAGATACAGCATGAACACCATCAAGGGCAATGCGGGCGGCAAAAATACTTGTTTCTCCGGCAGCAATTGGGATAATCGGGTTGGCAGTTCCGGGTTTGTCACCCAGGCTCATCACTAGCGATGTTCCCCATTGGACAATTTCATCGCCATAGTTCTGTTTGCTTGCTAGGTTGATTCCAGCCCGATCCATGACTGACTGGAAGATAGAGAACATATCCGAATTCATCATATACAAGGTTGGCGCTCCATCGAGCTTGGCGCGCGTTCGGCGCAGAGTGTCGAGGAACAGCTTCCAGTTCGTGTCGATCAATGCGGAGGTGGATAGATCAATTGCGGCTGCTGGGATAATCTCAGTAGTTGATCCAGTAATGGCTTTATCGATCCCGTCAAAACTGGTGACATCGACAGCGGAGTCACCGTTAATAACCCAATCGGCGAACAGAGCGCGAGTGGCTTTAATTTTTTGTTGAAGTTGGAATTGAATATGATCTACGACCTGGGTTTCATCATTGATGATTACCCGGTCGAGTTGGAAAGAACCACCAAAGACCTTGAGGTTTACTCCAACCTGGGTAGTCTTGGTTTCCTGGGGTACAAATTCTGAGTTGATTGCACGTCCAGCAGCGGCCGGCTGCGTGGTAATGCGGTTATAGTTATAGGTCAGGGTTGAGCCGCCCTGGGGCTTGATAGTGTTATCGAACACCATCGAATCCATGAGCGCAGACTGGCGAAATTCATCGATAATGAAATTCGCCAACTTGTCCTGAGATAACGCCTTAGCTTCAGCGAGTGTAATAGACATAGTTTAATACTCCTAACTTTGAACTTTTAGTTTTTCCCGGATGGCATCGGCGAATGTTCCGCCATCACCGTTTCCGAGCCGATTATCTGCCCCAAGCACAATCTTGGGGAGTTTGGTGTCACTTTCGAACAGGAAATCTTTCTCGGTTTTGAGAGTATCAAGTTGCTCTTTCAGGCCTAAAATGCTTTCGTCATCGTTCAGCTTGAGCGCATCCATTTTCAGGTGAGCTTTGACTGAGACGACATCTTTGACTTTCGCATCTGCCAGGGCTTTATCAAGCGCATTGTTAAACTTCAACTGCGAGACCTGTTTTTTTGTTTCTGCTTCAGCGGCTTCTGCTTTGGTCTTCCATTCTTCTGCGCTCTTTTTAACGCCTTCGATGTCCATACTTTTGAAGCTCTCGATTTGCTTATTGGCTTCCGTAAGCTGTGTTTTCAGCCCTTCCGCTTCTTTCTGCGCTGTTTCCAAGTCAGTCTTGTGTTTCTCGATATCCTTACCATGCAAGACAATGATCTCGTCCAGCACATCGGCTTTTAGGCCGGCTTTTTCCAGCGCATCAGCAGTCAAACCAAGTTTTTCTAAATCTTTCTTATTCATTACCTACTCTCCGTTTCATGTTCATGTCTACACTTTTTACGTGGTCGTGTTCACGCAACACCTGCCTTTTTACGTTTGCAGTTAACGAAAAAGCGCTTCCAAATAATAATCACTTAGAAGCGCTTGGCTTGCTTGTGTCTATGGTGAACCAGTTTTTACACCGATCACATTTTTTATGTACGATTCCATTTGCCTCGCATAATAATTTACCACATTTCGGGCAACGGATTTCGTACAAAGTTATTATAGCAGAATTTTTAACTGGTTTCAACTTTATATACATTTTGTAAAATTGAACTCTCTATTGAAATTGGTCTCGAAAGATGTATAATAGACATATAGGTTCTGAGGTGGGAAGGCACTTCCCACGCCCCTAAGAAATTGGGGAGAGATGGCAAGTCGTGCAATGCCGTACGGGACCCGAGCTGGTGCAAGGCCAGCTTTTTTATTTGACTTTTATCCATCTATCTTTCAACTCCCCGTTTTTCCAGAAAAGAAAATCATTGCGAGTTCTAAACATCGTCCATAATTGAGCGGGGTTTTGGGTTCCATTGTGAAAGCTAACGACGACATTCAAATATTGGTAATCGTCTTGGTTCAACGGAAGAATATGGCTAATAGTGTAAATATTCTTCCGAATGACCCGGGGGTCTGCGTCGCGATAGAGTGGATTTTTGATTGCCTCCAACACTAATTCTTGATGGCTTAGAATCCAGTCAAGATCTTCTGGATGATTAAATTGGATGTGGTTTTTTTGTTTTGGGGTTAGAACAATTCTATTAGCTTTTAATTGCTCATTCTCATACTGAGCCGATAAATCAATCGGTTTATTGGAAATAGTATCAGTTTTGGGAGATGAGATAGAAAATAGCTTCCCTTGTTTTGCTAAGTTTAAATCAGGATCATCGGTGATTTTAGAATTAATCGAAACGATCCTTTCCCTCTCTCGTTGTCTTTGCAAGCCAGTTTGCTTAACAAAATCCCGCATTTTCGCTTGCCATTCTTTTACCTTTGCAAGTTCTGCTGTATTGTCCAATCCGGCAGCTTCCAATGCACCGGCTTCCCTTTTCCATCTGCGGATACCACGTTCGATTTCCCGCTGCTTTTGAGTGGCTTCATAGAAGCTCATTTCTTTGCCGTTGTAAGTAACCGGTTCGCCTTTATACACTTCCAAATCTTGATAAGCTGGTTCAGAAATGCCCTCAAAAAAAGGAAAATGTGAATGCCTACAATTTACACCATAAAGACCAGTAACCGTGCCGTATCCAGTAACCTCATAAAAATTCGGGTATTTTGGATGTTTACCACTTCTGGAAAAGACCTTTCCCTGCCACATCTCGTGGTTTTCCGGTACATCACCTTTATTGCGTGCTCCGATATGCGCTGATGTCTGCACCAGATCACAATCCATATCATCCGCCCTGGTTTCCGTCAATTTTCCGGCTGTTTGATTCACGCCGGTTAGAACAGTCCTCCTAACGGCCACATCTAGTTGATCATGCCGGCCACTAGCGAAGTCAATTACTGATAATCCTTTGGATGCAATATCTTTCACCGCGTTTCGGATGGCTGAGTTATAGTCAAATGCACCGGTAGCTATCTGCATGTATGCTAGATCTGCTGCATCAATAAATGCGCTTTGACCGGTCAGGGCGGTTGTATTTGTTAGATTCCGTAAAATTCCATTGGTCTTCTCCAGTCCAATCTTCATTACATCCACCATTGCCGGAGATTGATTCAATGGCAATGGTTTTAATCCAGCTTTACGATATATCTGATCATCAAACTGAATGGCTTTGACACCGGCGTTTTTAAATATTCTTTTTAATTCACTTTCTGATTTTCCAGTTATTTCCGAGAGTTTTTTCAAGATTTCTTTATACAGCATTGCAGATTCATTCAATCGTTGAACCTGCCAAGCCGCAGAAGCATAATTCATATTTGCTAATCTACGAGCAATATCATTAATTACAGATATTTGGTATTGCTCATAAATTTCTATAAGCGAAAAGGGTAATTCATCCAGATATTCAGCATTAAGCAATTATGCCTCTTCAAAAATATTTATCTGCCCCGCTTTCGCTTCAGCGATCTTCTGTTTGGCAGTCTCTTCATCTTCGCCAAAATTCCTCATGCGAAATTCAACCGGAGACATGATACCTGATTGGACTAAGCGCAAATCCTGCTGGAATTGAGCGTCCTTATCGACAATGACCGAGTCATCAAAATCGTAAGTGGCAGTATATTTACCTTTCGGTGCCAGCTTTGAGAGCGTTGCCCAGGTATCCATCGCGTAGAGCAGATCATCCATCGCCTTCTGAACTGCCTTTTGCGTGTCAACCACAGTGGCATAAGACCTCTGTCTGCTGGTCTTGATCTCGGTCGCAGTTTTATCCACAGTCTGCGGATCGCTTAAAGTGCCATAAGCCAAACCGCAGGCGAATTCAATCCGTTTCAGAATAGCATCCAGGCCGCGGAGAATGTTCTCCTCGCGCAGAGTCGGCGTCCATTCCTTGAACAAGTCATCCGCCTGTCCGCCCATGTCTAAAGAACGATACAGACGTTTGTTTGGCAAAATTGGTTTGCCATCTTTGTCTTTGCCAAACGCTAGCGCATCTGCATATAGCGCCCGCTGGCCGCTCTCGAATTCCCACAACAGGTGAGACCACTGAATATCAGCGTCTTTGATCAGATCCACCGCGCGCGCGTAGCAAGAAACACCCAGTGGAGAAGTTGGATCAATATTATTTGCCAGGGGATAGCGGAAATAAGCAAACAAAGGCTTCTTTATGCCCGTGATAGTTGCGATCGGCTCAAGCTCTGCCCAATCCTCAACAACTGACAAATCTACCTGGCTTCCTAGCATGTCTTTCACCTTGCTGCGGAAAGCCTTGTTTTTAACGATGTAGCCGGCATCTGTCATGTTATGATGCTCAAGCCTGGTATAGTAGGTATCTCCAACCGTGTGCTGATCAACGAACACAGAAGCAGTTATGTTTCCATTAGAGTCAAAAGAGATGGGGAAAAATTGGTTGGCCTGGATGAAATCGACATTGATATTCTCACCATTCACATACGGCTTGAATACCAAACCTCCCTTTGCAGCTCCATATTCGATGGCATCCCGCAGCTTATCAGCCACCTTTGCAAACTGTAATGCCAAATATTCGGCACGCGGAGAACCTTCGATTGTTATTTTCAATTCCAACGTTACTAACTTTGATATTTCAGACGCAATAGCAGCCGAAAGGTTTAGTGAGACAATATCCTTACTCAACCAGGGCGCCTTGTTCTCATACATCTGCGACCAGAGTTCTAGCGCAGTAATCATCGGCTCGCTGATCGCAACATCCTGTCCAATAGCCTGTTTTACAGTAGATTTTCCAATCATTTTATTCATTACCTCTTTTATCCAGCTGATAAATCTTTGGAACATTATTGACCGCGCCTCCGCCAGATCAGATTAGTTGCATATCTGGTCGCATCAATTGAATGGTTATTCACATTCAGATAGTCGCTGATATAGTTACCATCTTTGTCTATTTCATGCTCATAATTCAAGAATTCTTCGCCGGCATAAGGCGCGCGTTCCGGATCAATCACAATGGCTTTCAGGGATTGCATCCATTTGATCGAATATTTAACGGATTCCGGCCCTTTCTCTGCCCCTCTGGCAGAGGCACCATACTCACGGAAGTCCGCAATTGACTTCGGCTCGGCAGAGTCGCAGATCAACGTATCTTCCGGCGTCAGGCCATATTCAACCAAAGCGGTGTACAGTTCGCGGTTGCCGGTCTTCCACTTACGCACCTCGCCGAAAATATATAACGTCAGCCTGGCAGCGTCATAATGACAGCGGATGTAATCGGCGGGATCCGGGAAGTATCCCCAATCAAGGCCGTGCAAAACATGGTCGAATTGCGCAATTTCCTCGTCGGCAATCTTCCTGATCTGGACATTCTCAAATACCAGACCACCCACACCATTGGAAACGCCCAAATATTCATGATCATATGCCCCAGGGTTTATTTCCTTCAGAAATTCTGCTTCATCAATGAAGGTCCTGCCCAGCCATTCAACCGGTACACTGCGGTAATCTGATTCATGCACATATCGATTTTCTTTGGGTATTTCCAGATCCTTATTAACCCAGTTGTTTCGGCTTCGAGGAGGGTTGAATGACTTAAAAATATAAGCCTTGTCACCGCCACGAATGGCTGATTGGACAATGGACCGCACTGCTTCTGCACCCTTGAACTGGTCAAGCTCTTCAAACCAAAGAATGTTAATATACCCAAAACGCGGCTTGATGGATTTGATTTTCAGCGGATCATCGCCACCCCGGAAATAAATTTTTTGACCGGTCGGGATATACGTAATCTCTAAAGGATTGGTTGTGCAGCGGAATTTATCCGCAAGCCCCAGGTAGTTAATTGCCCACTGGAGCTGCGAAAAGACCGAATCGCGCAGTGTGTCTTTGACCTGGCGGGTGACCAGCGCGTGCCACTCGGAATTATTGATAATCAGCTCAATAATGATTTCGGACGTAAAGCTGGATTTTGTGGAACCGCGCCCACCCTTGAAAATGTACTCGACATGGTTATGCGTTCCTATATCCCGATAGACATCGTAAAAACTGGGAGCAATAGCGTTGGCAGGAAGATAAAAAGAGAATGGTTCAACATCACCCTGCCGTGTGTTATCCGGTTTTTCTAAAAACAATTGATGATGTTTACCCATCAACTCCAGCGCCTTCATGCGATCATGCAGTTCGACTTTCATTCCATAAGCAGTAGGAACAATTGATTTGATCAGGTGCAGTTTTCCTCGTTCCTGTGCGCGCTTGAAGTTGAATGACAAGCGTCCAACAGCATCAATATCCATTAAATCTTCAATTGACGCTCGCCCGATTTCTCCAATGGCTTGAATGACCTCATCTGCAGACATGGCAATTTCATCTATCCTGCGCTGGATTTCAGCAGCGATTTCAGGTTTCTTAAGGTTTTCTCCACCTATTGAACCTGCTGACCGCTCGGAATAACCTGCTTTCAATGCTGCTTCAGTGGCATTCCAGCACTGGAGATAATACTCTACAAACAAACGCTGCTTTTTAGTAAAGCCCATTATCCAAGTTGCCCTGCCTGTGTCGCTTTCAATTCGCTCTGTATTAACTGAGAGGCATGTTTCAGTGCACTCAGTTCGGCTTTAATTTCTGCGTATCTACCACTTACCTGTACAAATTCCTCTCTCAAATCCAATTCTCGTTGGGCTATGATCAGTAGCATATTCTGCTTCTGGCCATAATCCATGTCAATGAGCTCTTGTTTTGATAAATGGAATGGTTTTGTTTCAGTCATTGAGAAATTTCACAGGATCCCAAAATCTTATTGAGATCATACCGGTTCCGTATAAATACTTCCCGCTGATACATAGCCCTCAAATCCATCCCGCTCCACATGCCAGTAATCGATATCGCCATGTATTTTTCCAGGTTCAACCAGTTTTAGCACTTCACCAGTTCCAACAGCCAGAGCCGCGCCTTCGTACTGCTCAGGTCGATTGCGGAAAAAAAGCCATCCAAAATCGGGTTTGCCACATTTCAGGATACGAACATAGTCTGGCGGTTTAACCGGATCAACAATCTCGCCATTTCCAAGCCATTCCATAAAGTCATGTGCATTACCATTAAATAGATTCAGATCTACTCCTTTACTCTCCATCCCATAAAGTGGCCCATCCCCAACCCATGTGTATTGCCAGAATTTCCACGGAACGCCCTTTCGCTTCCACGGTTCTGGAACAACTGGTTGCATGGATAAGATTTTTTCCGGGACCCCAATTACTGGACTATCTAAGGATTTAATCGGGTATGAAATCCATAACGGATAATCTAACGCCCATATCGCATTTTCCGAGGCTTTCAGCTGTGACCAGTGAGCGTTGTTTATATACAGAATAGGCGTTCTACCAGTCAACTCTTTAATTCTTTCCAGGAATGTCTTGATGAATGACAGTCCAATCGTTCCAGTACCATCCTCAAAATCAAGGATTGGAGGTAGTTCACCTGGATCATTTTTTATGGCACTGTATAGTTTTTCAGCCTGCTGTTTTGCGGTCCCATAATTCTTATCTGCAAAATGATATGCACCACGCTTGAGCCCTGCTTGCTTTGCATTTTCCCAATTTACAAAAAAATCAGGATCATACAAGAGACCCTGACTTGCTTTTATGAAAGTAAACGTGGATCCCTGCTGAACAGATTTCGTAAAATCTGGTCGTTGAGGCGTGGTATCTTTATCCTGCCATTTGGACATATCTGGTCCATATACGTAATTACTCATATCAATCTCCATATCTATACGCAATATTGTTTTTAAGGCTGGCACCGACGAGGAGGGCACCGAATGCCAGCCTAAGAGAGGAGAAAAGGGATCGTATATTATTTAGTAGTTTTAGGACTGATAGAATAGGTGGATTGATTCGCGATCATGGCAAAGATAAAAGCCTTTACAACTTCCACCCACCCATCTGTGGCACTGCAAATACCGGCTACGTTTGGGGCGATTTTAATCAATATCCCACTACAATCCAGCGCATACATGCCACCGGCAACCAATGCCAACATTCCCAGCATGATCAACCGTTTTGCATCGCCAGAAAGAGCTTCGTACCGCTTATTCAGCCCTGGCAAGTACGAAAAAAGCAACGACAGTATTACGCCTGCTACTCCTGATAATAGTTCTGCATTCATTAGATTTACTCCTTTTCAATTTCAAGTTAAACAAAAAGCCCGGAACGCTTAGCAATTAAGCGTCCCGGGTTCTTCTCCCTGTCGGACATACTATTATATAGATTATATCATCTAATAACGCTCTCCTTTCTTCTCAATTGGATATTGCGATTCGGCAGAATCGCGGATTCTGAACACCTGCCCTTCTCGGATATCAATAACGATCTCTCCATAACCCGATTCAGAGCGAATCCGCTGGAGTGCTCGCATAATCCGTTCAAGATGCTCTTTCCCAAATATGTCTTGAATATCAGCAGTTGCCATTCTTCACCGCATCATTTTTTGTTTTAGAAAAAACGGCACTTTGAATGTCTGACACTGCTCTTTCAAAAAGAAAACCCAGTTTTCATGCATCGGTCTTACACCTGATCCTGATTCACAGCCGCAAATTACCCAGTCAAGGCATGGCAAATACTTAGTAATATCGATCTCTTGCAACATCGGCTCAATGCTCACAAAACGAATGGCTGCCTTAGTCTTAAGCAGAATGGGAATGCGCTCATCAGCCATCTCTTGGGTTTCTGCAGTAACTCCCAGCCAGACATGAGGATATCCATTCCCCCAATCCACCGGCAGGCATTGTTTGATTCTTTCTGGTCGCTTTGTAAGAATTTGATATATATGCTGGTTATTCTGCCTGATTATCGCCCAGGCTTCATTGCGCCATGAATCCGCATCCGGATGAAAAAAATCAGACCAGGAGCATATAAATATTTTCGATGGTTCTTTTATCTTCACCGGTTTAGATTTATCGCCCACTTTTCTATCTCCTTTTCCAGTAAAGCTAATGCTTTTCCACTCTCGATCATCGCCCTAGTAAAGTACAGCACCCGCCATCCAGCAGCGACAGCCAGATTGTTCTTCTCGTAATCTCGAGACAATCCAACACCAGATGTATGCCCACTTTGCTTACCATATTTGCCGGCGAATATTCCCCCATTCACTTCATAAAGCAACATGATGTAAGGGTATGCTCCATCCCACCGGAACCGTCGTGATGGGATTGCTCGGTACTCTGTTTCTGGCATCGGCAGTCCAGCCCAGCGGATCTGCTGCAGGAGAGATGCTTCGAGATCACTCTTACTCATGCATCTCCTCCATCAACGATACAAAAAGATCATACGATTCTATTTCCATTGCCTTTAATCCCCCTGGGTGCGGATCATAAACCATGATACCATCCAATCCTACAACACTATGCGAAAGTCCCGATTCAACTTTTACAGTTATCAGATGGTAGCCATGAAAAAAATCACTCGGATTATTTATATTTTTAGCAGGCAAATTCAACGGATAAAGCCCCCGCTCCATACAAAATTCCACATAATAGTCCCACCATCGGTTTTTATACTGTTTCCAAAAATGTGGAACTTCATCAAGGGACATTTCAAAAATCGATGCTGCTGCTGCCTGAAAACAATTTCCATCTGGGTAGCCATAAATAGTTTGAAATACTGGTTTCATGTTAGTTCTCAAATTTAATAATTTAATGACCAATATCAAAGCAATATAACAAATAGAAAAATTATAAATATCACAAATAGTATTATCCAAAACAACATGCTATACCCCCATGCGCCATCATCCATTTCATAAGATGGGATATTCTCGCATGTGTGGAATCCGATTTTCTCAATAAATTTTTTCCATAGCATGGTTATATTCCCTCACTCTTCAGCGCTTCCTTCGCAATTTCCGAAATGCGGGTAACCACATGGCGCATATTGGACGCAGTAACATCGCCAAGACGCAAACCGTTTGCCGCCAGCGCTTCGCCAACTTTCGCAAAATCTGGTTCCGGAAATTGTTCCAATGGATAAGCGTCAGCCCAGGACGCAATCTCCTGTAAAGCGTCCTCTAATTTCTCTAATTTATATTGGCGAGCATCCTCAAAAGTAAGTTTTCCCATATTTCTCCTTATAACATTCTTCGCACAGATTCGGTCATGTCGCGTATTAATTGATTTCTAATTCCTGATGTATTTCCCATACTGTCCGTCCTTGTAACCATTTTGGGATGGACTACTCCTGTTTCGTTTTTGGTGCTCAATGAGTGTTGGACCAACAACTGATTTCAACCCAACGATTGGAAATCCCTTGTTTTTCATATATTGAATACCACCACAAAGATCTACTACACTCACCTCGACATCTACCATACGCTGTAAAGCGTCCTCGTCCTCCTTTCGCAGCTTCTTGTTCTTCATGGGGATAGCTGTTTCTTTTGAAAAAGTCGTCAGCAGTTGTTTCCGAAGTTGTTCCCGAAGTTGTTCCCGAAGGGATGGGTTGTCGTCGTTAGAGCTAGCAACGCTAGCTTTTACTTCATCATCGTCATCATCATTAACATCATCATTAACATCATCATCATCTTCGCTGCAATGTAGTGATGTATCTTGGTTGGTATCTTGGTTGGTATCTTGGTTGCTGTCTTGGTTTACAAAACCGCCCTCTATACCCCAGTTCTTCAAAACAATCTTGTTGCCTTTGGTGTGATACCGATATCGGTCTAACCAACCGTCTGGTGCAGGATAATTAGACGCACCCATCCAATTCGATGATTGATATTTCCACCAGTTGATGATCTGTAAGAATCTGCTGCCATTCTTTTCGTAAATATGAATCATTTGTTCTTTGACAAGAACCTGTAAATCTTCTTCAACCTCTATTAATGGCACATCATCGTAAGCCCATATCATAGAACGAACGTACGCAGGTTCTCCTGGCATACGTCCCTGATCGTCAACCGATTCAATCAGCCCATGCCATAAATCGCGCTGGCGGAATGTCAATTTTGAGAAAGAATATGATGATCTGATTTTTGTATCTACTAATCGTTTTGCCATGTCCTATCCCAATAAATCCATCTGCACCATCTTCTTGCCCTTCCTGCCTTTTCGCAGGGCATTGATAGTCTTTGACATCTGAGCTATTCTGCTTGTATAGTCTGCAATGATGGCATCGATGCTGTTCTCATCGTAGTAGTAGCCCGCTTTCCCACTTGTGGAAATAATAGGGTACCCTTCATCACGCAGCTCTTTGATAGAATCCCTGATATTGCGATCAACAGATGGGTTGTAATATCCGTAAATGCGAACAGCAATAATCTCTTTGGTTAATCTTTTCTCCGGTGTTGGATTTTCTGATAAGATAATAGAGAGCACTTTTTTATTAAATTCGTCGCTGGTAAAGCGAATCATAGTTTTTCCTCCTCAATGTAATTAGATTCAATGACGTCTCCGACTTCCAATAAGCCAATTTTCTATCTCTATTTTGCTTGACACTCCTCCACCTCTTTTAAATCTTCAAATAAGAATTCCTTATGGACCCTGTTCGTTCTCGAATAGTTCTTTCTGTCTGTTTTGTTTGCGGGCATAGATCAATAATGATTGAGCTTCTTTTGCGGCCATCTGATCTGGGATCCACTGCCCACCACTATCCTTTATTGGTTTTAACCAGTCAAGGATAGCGAGCACATAATTATCTGGGACTTTTTTGGAAGAAGATTCTCCAGAGATAAATTGCAGCAATATGCTCGTCTCATGGCGTTTTATATAAGCATCGGTTCCAGCGAAGCAAATGTCGAGAGTACAGACTAGAAGTCCTCATTGATCTTTACTGGCCGTTTTTCCAACATACTTATTCGCGCGTTCTGTGATTCTATCAATCACGGTTTGTGGATCATATGGCCGGATATTTCCCTTTGGTTTTGGTTTCTGTACTTCTTCTTGGTTTTCGTCCTGAATATCACCGGGAATATCGTCGTTGTCATAGCCAAGCATTTCAACCGTGACCTCACCGGAATATGGCTCTGCTTCAACACTCACACCGCCTTCTGTATATTCTGCAAGAACAGGTTCTTCATCATCAGAGGCGCTCATAGCCATTATGTCAGACGGATCGAGATAACCCCACTTGATCAACCCCATGCGCATAACAGTTTTCTTATACATGACATGCGGGTCTTTTTTCCAAAGACTTGCCGGATTAGCAAAAGTTTTGGAATATTTCGCGCCATGCGCTTCACATTCTTCGCACGACATATAGAATGTTTTTTCATAGCCGGATAGCAGCTTGAAATAAAGGATGTATCCGATCGGGTTTTTACTGGTCCTGTTTCCATCGAGTTTATGCAGACCGGTCATTCTGTCTTCAACAACCGTTTCGCCTTCGTAAACAGTGATCAGATTGATAAAACGATATTTACCAGTTCGGATTGCCATTTGATAAATGCCCTTGTATCCAACGATGAGTGTGGCATTATTCGTCCATGATCCGTCTTTGTTTTTGCCTTTGAACGGAACGAGATAAGCCTGACCGACGGATGGATCAACAGATAAGCGCATGGTAGCAGCGCGCAAAGCAGAACCAATTATTGAATTTGCGTTACATTTCTGTAATTCCGTGTTTCCAGCAACAGCGATGAGAACACCCGCGATATACCCGTTAGCCTGGTGATCACCCAGCACTTCAGAGAAACGCTGAACCACCTCATCACTGCGCATGATCGTACGCAGATTGGGTTTTTTTGTAACTGCTAAATCATTTGTTACCATTCTTTCCTCCAAATATTTATTTTTTAGCGCGTCCAGGATTTGAATTTCTGTCACCTGATTTAGTTAGCGCCATATCTCTTTTTTGCAGGAGTCGTCACCTGCAGGCTCGTTTTATGGGTTCTCTGCCGCACGCCCATTACTCGTGCATGTCACCTCAATAGAGGTCGCCCGACCTGGCTAACTACTATTATTTAGGTGTTCCTACCATACCGCCGCACTTTTGCAAAACCGGATGCGCAACACTCATCACTCCACGATCGTTGCTATCGTGAGGAGGTCAGACCATCCGGTAATTGCCATGTTAATATGCTACTTGCTAAAATTCTGGTATTTAACCTCCCAATGTTCGCCGCATGTGTTGCACTCATATTCCCGGATGGTGCTGCGCCCGTTTTCTTCATACTCTTGGATCATTTCCTTATCTGTGCTGGTACAATTAGGGCAAAAACCAGCCCAGCGATCAGTAATGTAATTTTTTCTAATCATCTCGAATTCCTAAAATGGGACGTCGAAGACATCGTCGAATGGTTCTTTTTCTCGATGATGGGATTCTCGATGTATTTTTTACAGTTTGTACACCAGCAGCGCAGATCGTCATGGATGTCATCCTTTGCACCTTTGCCGGCAATGAACCGAAACCCACCAGTCGAAAAATTGTGAATCTCACATACGCTGCGACATTCCGGGCAGCGCGGACCGTGAGACTTTTGTACTGCGAGCATTACTTTTTCTACCTGAGCAGTTACCATTTTCATTCCTCCCCCTTATCTGCCGGATCGTTGTATCGCACTACGCCGGCATCGTTGACGAAACCTTTGATTGGAATTGTTATAAATTGTTTCTTCATCTTTGCCCATTCGTGGATGATCATACGAATGACCCCAGACTGGCTTAGACCGGTCTCAGATATTTTTGTAGCGATTATTTCCTCCGCTTCCTTGTCCAGTCTGATATATGCGATCTTGTTTTTGTTAGCTTGCATTTTGTTTTCCTTAGCTAACATTATTGCACAAATGTAAATGTTTGTCAAGAGTAGAATACTTAATGTTATCCATAGAATACAGGAGCAATGTAATAATGTTTACAAAAGAAAACATGATGTTTAAAGATTGGTTAATTGACGAAATGAATAACAGAAAGTGGTCTCAAGCAGACCTGGCTAAAAAATCCGGGGTTGCAAGGGCCACAATAAGCAATCTATTAAACGAAGTAAGGAATCCGGGAACAGATTTAATTATTGCGATTGCGAATGCGCTAGATTATCCAGCAGAATATGTAATGCGAAGGGCTGGAATACTGCCAATAAAATCAGAGCAATCAGAACAAAAAGAAGAACTACTTTTCTTGTTCGATAAGCTACCGGAAAAAGAAAAAGAAGATCTTCTGAAATATACCAGGATCAAACTGATGATGGCTGAGGAGGAGGCTAAGAAGGCTTGATGATGATTTCCAGTATAAAACTAAACAACCGAACAACGATCACCTTCATGCCAGAATATTTTTTACAAGAAATAGATTTCATGAGCGCCCCAATAATAAACCAGTAATTATTATTATAGATAATTTGTTCTAATAATTCAACTTAAAAAAGAGGAGGGGAAGAATGAACAATGTCAATGAATCTAAAAATAAATGTAATTCCGACGGAAAACAAACTATCCATCCGATCCAAATAGAGATTAATCTTCAAGATGGAGAGTTTTGCTATCTTCGAAGCAATTCTGATTTATATGAAATGGTAGAAAGTACAAAATCCGTATCGTTTCGAGGTCCTTCCGTAAAAGTAAAACTAGTTCCTGGAATTTATTATCGAACTGGGAAAATAAAAACCAAGAAGGATACAAAGATTAAACTTTCAAAGATTGATTCTGGAATTTTGTATATTACTAGTTCAAGATTATTATTTACTGGTTCAAAGAATAATAAATCTATTAAATATAAAAACATTCTTGATTGCAATGTACAAAGAAATGGGATTGAAATAATAAAAGATTCAGGGAAAAACGCATTTTTTACAATCGAAAATGATCCCGATTTTGCTGGAAGGGTCATTAAATATTTTCTATCAAACTAGAATAAAGGTGATAGCGTGAAAAAGGTTTGCTTATTTTTGGTTTTATTGGGAAGCTTATTGATGGTTGGTTGTAGGACTAACGAAAGTAAGATACAAGCAACTCAAGATATTGATGCAATTTCAACAAATGTTGCAGCTACCATGTATGCCGAAGTTGCCATAGAAGAACCCACAATAACGCCAACCATGTCCGGGGAAATTTCTGTTGATTCTGATCTTTTTGATGTTGATATCACATTGCCGGCATCGTTATTTTCAGATGATTACATGGCAACGTTTAATGCTGATACTTATGCTGCTGAGAATGGATTCAAAAAAGCTGTAGTCAATGAAGATGGTTCCATTACGATAACGGTATCCAAAGCAAGGCATAAGGAAATGCTGGAAGAATATGCTGCTCAACTCAACAAAACCTTTAATGAAATGATTGGCGGCGAAGATACTCCGTATATAACTGGTATAACAAGTAATTCTGATTTCACTTCAATAATTATTGATGTTAATCGAGTAGGTTATGAATCAGCTTTTGATTTTTCTGCTTTCACAATTGGAATAGATTCCATGTTCTATCAATCGATTGCTGGAATGGATCTCCACTGCGAAATAACAATCCGCAATGGAAACACGAAAGAGACAATATCTACTGTTGTTTATCCTGATGTTATACAGCAAATGCAGGACTGAACCCTAAAAATGGAATTTATTAAAGCGAAAGAGGAAAAAATAATGACAGAACAAGAGATAACGGCTGCTGATTATTTTCTAAAATTTTATAAAATATGGAACGAACTTTGTACAAGAAATAAAACAATAGAAACAAATCTTTTAAGAACATTCAAAGAAACAAATTTTTATGCAAATGCAAAAACTACTCCGAGTGGAGAGACTATATTAAAAATTGAAGAATGCTTAGTCAGCATGAATTATACGTTTTTAAAGTTATATGAATTATGTGCTTTATTACCTTTACTATTTGCAGATTCAAATGATAAAGACACCTCTAAAAGATTTGCGGCAGCGTGTGGATTTGATAAAGAAAGGGAGTCTTTAGTAAACGAATATCACGCATATTTATCAAGCATGAAAGAATGGACAAAACTTTATTGGCTAAGCGACAATCTCGGTAATATAGAAAAGAGCGAAGACCAGGGGATTAATTGAAAAAGGAGGTAAAAATCGATAGTTTTGACGCTGGGAATGGCGGTTTGGGTGCAAGGGCTTATGAGTCCCCTGCTCTACCACTGAGCTACCTCGCCAACTGTGAAAAATATTCTATCATGCACACTGGAAGGTGTAAAGAGAAAACAGAGGGTTATTCTTTCTTTTCCATTCTTTTCCGGCTCTGCAGCCAGACACACAGCTCCTCAAATGGCATGGGCTTGGCTATGGCATAACCCTGGAAGTAATCAATGCCCATATCTTTGAGAATTTCTAGCATTTCCGTGGCTTCCACTCCCTCAGCCACAGTCGAGATACCAATAGCCTTCGCCATCGCGATCACACTGTTCACCAAAGCCCGATTTACCTGATCTTCCTGCAGGTCAGAAATGAACGACTGGTCGATCTTAATGCTGCGGATGCCGTATTTACGCAGATTGCCGAGGCTGGTAAAACCCACCCCAAAATCATCAATGTGGAATGAAACTCCCTTGCGGGAAAGCTCGCTGATGTTTTTATTACTCTCTTCATCATCAGCCAGAAATCCCCGTTCGGTGATCTCCAGGACTAAATTGGTGGGTTGTAAGTAGTATCTTTTTAACGCAGCCAATACCTGCTGGGCGAAGTTAATTTGCTGCAGGTTTGTGATCGATACATTAATTGCCATCTGCAAGTCATAATCCTTCATAAGTAATAATTGTAGATTGTTCAGGTTGTAATCGAGGGAATAATCCAATAGAAAATTTGCGATCCCGGTGAGTTCCAGGTCGGATATAAAATCAGAAGGTGGCAGTAAACCCATTTGAGGATTATTCCAGCGCACCAATGCTTCGATATTAGTGACATTTCCTTGAGTATCGATGATAGGTTGATAATAAAAGACCATTTCATGGTTCTTCATGGCTTTCGATAGCTGACCCAACAATACAATTTTCTGTGGAATCTCCAAAGTGGGGTTGTACTCAAAATAGATCATTCGGCGCCGGTGCGCCTCCTGTAAAGCCAGATATCCTTTTCGCAGCAGGTCTTCGGCTGTATTTCCATCACCTGGAAATTCACAGCCACCACAAACAACATCAAAAAAGATCGGTATATTTTCAACAGTTATTATTTGCTGTGGTCTTTCATTTATTCCGGGTAAATCAATCGCGCAGTTGGGGGGAAAGAAGATGGCCAGAGTGTTCAGTTGAACTTGGTAGACTTTGATTTCCGCATGGAATATTTCGTTAGCGTAACGCGCCAATTCTGCTTGCATTTTGTAAATTATTGGCCGTCCGAAAGCTGCACTGATTTCATTCTGATTAGTGATTTCAACCAGCATCATTTTTATATAAGCAATATTGCTTTGTGCTTTGAAGTGATCAATATCGCGAGTGAAAGCGGAAATATTTGGAAGACCTGTAAATTCATCGATATAGAAGATTTCTCCTTTGCGCAAGTAAAATTTTTTAATTTTGCTTTTCATGTGCCAGATGATCAGTATCACACAAAGAAAATAACTGCTTACCAGCAGAAAAAAACCACCTAAATCTCCATTGTGGTTTTCATTCGTCAGTACATACGCAGTGCCCAGAATAATACATCCCAGAAAGCCCTGTATAAGCGCAATGGGCAAAATAGCTCTGGTTTCCTCACTAATGCAAATGCGTAATTGTTTTCTACTGATATTCAAGTATTGTCCTATGTCATCATTATATACAATACCCGTATATGTTGTCTACTGCCTATTTAATTATTACCTGAGTATATATTAGAGATGATATGGTTACTATTGTGAAAGATAAATTCATCGAGTGGCTTAACAATGAGTTAAAAGTGAGAAACATAAATCAGAGACAATTAGCAATTAACGCTGGAATTTCACCTGGAACAGTTAGCCATATCCTTAGTGGTACTAGGAATCCTGGCCCGGAATTTTGTGAAAAGGTGGCAAAGGCTTTTGATATTCCAGTGATGGTTGTACTTGAAAAAGCTGATATCCTTTCCGCAAAAGTAGCAGAATACGATCCAGACCTTATAATATTAGAACATTTGTATTATTCATTGAACAAGCAAGATCGACGGTTGTTGTTAGATTTTGCAAAGATGCTAAAGCAGAAATATCTTACAGATACTAAATTGGATATAGATGAGTCCTGATAAGGAGCAATGCAAAACTGTTTTACGGCTTGCTTAATAATTCAGCTATTAAAAAAGATCTTGCTATTAATTACCAGATGTATTCGAATTCTGTTCAAACCATACGGAGAAAATAACAATCCTGTAGGTGTAGAAGGATAGATGGTTTATAGCATGCGTATTGACAAATGTAAGGAAACATCATAAATCTTCCCTTTTTTAATTTTTCCTGAGTGTATTACGCTGCTGCAACCAGACGCACAGGTCATCAAACGGCATCGGTCTGGCAATGGCATAGCCCTGGAAATAATCAATACCCATATCTCTGAGAATTTCCAACATTTCCGTGGATTCCACTCCTTCAGCCACAGTCGAGACACCGACTGCCTTCGCCATCGCAATCACACTCTTCACCAAAGCCCGGTTTACCCGATTTTCCCGCAGTTCAGAAATGAACGACTGGTCGATCTTAATGCTGCGGATGCCGTATTTACGCAGGTTGCCGAGACTGGTAAAACCCACCCCAAAATCATCAATGTGGAATGAAACTCCCCTGTGGGAAAGCTCGCTGATGTTTTTATTACTCTCTTCATCATCAGCCAGAAATCCCCGTTCGGTGATCTCCAGGATAAGGCTGGACGGCTGCAACTGGAAACTTTCTAAAACAGAAATCACTCCCCGCGCAAAGTTCCTTTGCTGTAAATTCTTGAATGATACATTAATGGCGATATGAAGGTCATATCCTTGGACCGCTAATTGTTTCAAGTTATGGAGATTATATTCAAGAGAATAATTCACCAGAGCATCCGAAATTGAAGTTAATTCCAGGTCCTGAATAAACTCAGAGGGTAGAAGCAAACCCAATTGAGGATGGTTCCAACGTACCAGCGCTTCCATATCTTGAACAATTCCCTGTGCATCGAGAATGGGTTGATAATGGAAAATGATTTCATGTTTCGCAAGTGCTTCTTGAATCTGCCCTAATAACCAGATTTTCTGGGGGATTTGGAGAGCAGGGCTGTATTCAAAATAGTTCTGGCCGCGGTGATGGGCTTCCTGTAAAGCCAGAAATCCTTTCTGCAGTAGCTCGTCAGCCGTGGTTCCGTCCCGAGGAAATTCACAGCCACTGCACACTACATCAAAGAAGATCGGTATATTCTCAACTATTATTATCTGTGCAGGTCTTTCATGTATTTTACAAATATCGAGCTTTTCATTTGGTGGAAATAAAATAACCAGAGTACTTAATCGTATTTGATAGACCTTGAGATTCACATGGAAATATTCTCTGGCATAGCGTTCCATTTCCTTTTGCATTTTGTAGAAAGCCTGCATTCCAAATGCTGCACTGATCTCATTCTGATTGACAATTTCAACCAGCATAAATTTCATAAATTGAATATCATTTTGCTCTTTGTATTGTCGGATATCTCGAACAAGCGCAGACATATTCGGTAAGCCAGTGAATTCATCGATGTAAAAAACCTCTTCTTTACGCAAATAAAATTTTACAATCTTGTTTTTTAATACTCCGATAATAAGCGCTGCGCAAACGAAATAACTGATAGTGATAAGAATAAATTCTCTGATATCGCCATTCCTGCTGCCATTGGTTATTAGATAGACAAAACCTAAGATCGCACCGGCAATGACACTCTGCCCGATTGCAGCCCACAACGGGAAAAAGAAAGCCGATAGAGCGACTGCCACATACATCACATGAGTGAAATTGGAGACATATGAATTATTTTTGTAAAATGCGAAACCAATGGCTCCTTGCAGTAGGAAGATGGAGAAAAAGACAATGCGGGTAGTACGTTTATCATGGAGATACAGTAATAATAATTTTTCCATATTCTGCCACCTTTAAAGAAAAAACCGGATGGCTATGTCCGGTATTTGTTTTACCGGCAACCCGACTACCATAATCCAATGGATCTTAGGCTCGCGGCTTTGCGTCACCTGCTTTCGCAGGTTTTGCCTTTTTCAGTAGATGAAATATATTTTCAGAAAGAGTAATTTCGAATGAACTACCCAATTAATTTTAGCATAACAATCCATTAATTTTGATTAATCTACCCGATTCATGTTTTGTAAATCCAGAAATTTTTTTAAAACTCATTTCGATAATTGCAGAATAAAAATCAAATTGCTATACTCAAACCATATACAGAATTTGGGAGGGCCGTTATGTCTTTAAAACATATACTGATAACTTTACTGATGGCAGCGTTATGTGCCTGTTCAAATCCATCCGAGAAAGCAGTTCAAACTGCGATTGCCCAAACAGAAAGCGCAGAGCTTGAAATCCCTGATTCTGTCATTCAGACTGCCATTGCAAAAACACAAACTGCAGAAGAACCGCTGGCTACCGCTGAACTGAACCTTGAAGGTACCCCGTCCAACGACATCAATCAAGATTGTGAGATCACCACACCTTATCATGAAGATTGGCCGCTTGCTTTTTGTGATACCTTCAGCGACAATCGCAACGGTTGGGGTCTGGGAAGCGGTTCGGATGATATTTCCCGCTCGATCTATGCCATTGATGATGGAAAGTTAATCGTTGACCTCACCGGGAAAGCTACCTCCGGTTATCTGAGCGGTGTCATTCAATGGCTGCCGGTTGTTTCAGCAGAAGATTTTGTGATAACCGTCAAAGGTGATGTCTTCAGCGATTATAAAAGCTGTACTTGGGGAATTGTTTTCAATGAGAAAGACTGGAATAATTTCCTTGCATTTATGATCAGCAGCCGGGATGGTATGTATTACCTCACCAAGTATGAGGATGGGGAGCAAAAATTCCCCATTTCAGGTAAAACAAACAGCGCCATCATTTGGGATGAACAAAATGAGCTCACGATTGTCGCGGAAAATGGTTTTTACCAGTTCTTCATCAATGGAGAATTCGTGGATGACTATGAAACCGATGATATCGTGGGAACAAATATAGCATTGGCAACCTGGACGGGAGAAGGTGTTACAGCACGTTTTGAATTTGATGACCTATTGATAAAAGCACTAATTTCAATGGGCAATCTGACCTCCTATCTGATCCCTTAAGTGCTTTTAAATTAGCTACAGTTTAATCCTCGAAAAGATTGAAAGGGTATTTTGCATGGAAAGAGATTTATCTTTCCATGCTATTTTTTTTATCAGAATCCTTGAATTCCGAGTTGGTTCCTCCTATTGAGTCTTTAGAAAAATCCCTTTCATTTGTGATTAAACTTCTCGATTTTATTGCAAAGTATTCAACGTTATCGAATCCATTGGCCATTCAAAAAGCTGCCCTATTGTTCGGGCAGCTTTTGAATTTCTTTATTTCGAGCATTCCAATGGCCTGCGCATTCTTTTCAAGCTAATTCCTCAGAAAGCTTTCTCAACAATATAAGGATTCAATTTTTTATTAATTTTACAAGTCAGGCATAGTGGCGATCGGATCCATCAAATACGCCCTTTTGTTCCTTTTTTAGTGACTGGTATGCTCCTGGTACGATGATCAGGTGGTCGAGCAAGGGGATCTCCAAAATTTCACCTGCTTTGCGGATCTCCTGCGTAATACGCAGGTCTTCCTGGCTTGGATACGGTTCTCCGCTGGGGTGATTATGCGCCAGGATGATGGCAGCGGCATGCTGCAGCAGCGCAAACTCAAAGATCTCAGCCACCCTGACCGATGAGAAGCTGCGCGTACCCTGATACAGCTTTTTCTTTTTTATCAGACGGTGGCGCGTGTTCAATGCCAGCATCCACAGTGTTTCACGATCGTTTTGTAAAATATCAAATTTCAACACTTCATAGGCTTTTTCAGGGCTGTCGATCAACGGTCGATCTTCCATCGTTTCCTGATGTAATCGTGAACCGAGTTCAAGTGCCGCTTTGATCTGAGCTGCTTTCGCCTGCCCGATTCCATGCACGGCACATAATTCATCCGGTTCCGCAGCGTGAATCCCCGCGATACCCTGGAACTCTTCCAATAATTGAGCTCCCAGAGCCACTGCGCTTTCTCCCTCCACCCCAACTCGTAATAAAATTGCCAGCAGTTCTGCGTTGCTCAGGCTGCCCGCTCCACGCTCCATCATTTTTTCACGCGGACGTTCCTCAAGTGGTAAATCGCTGATCCGTTTCATGGTTCCCCTCATGCTATTCTTATACTGCTCCATTGGTAATCTCCCTTTGAGAGCAGCTTTCCAGAGAATTATAGTACAGCATTTTACAAAATGAAGTTGGACGCCTGCAAAATGATAGAACCTGCTATCCGGCCGGCGCGTCATGGACTGAACCACTTAATGCTATAATTTTACAGATATTGATAAAACTTTCAGTACAGCAATGCATGCATGTCATCAAATGAAATCTCTTACCTCATCCTTGGTCATGTGACCCAAGACCTTACTCCTTCAGGAGTACAGTTGGGCGGTACTGCCTCATATTCTACGCTCACAGCCTGCGCTCTCGGACACTCTGTTCGGTTGGTGACTGCATATCCGCACGAAATTATTTTTCCCCCATCAGAACATCTTGAAATCCATATCTGCAGCAGTCCATGCGCAACCCAATATGAAAACATTATGCTGAATGGTATGCGCAGGCAGTACTGTTACAGCCAGGCAGCAAACATCCTCCCAGATTGCATCCCCACACATTGGCTGCAGTCTGATATTGTCCATTGCGGGCCGGTTGCACAGGAAATTCCTCTGGAGACAGTACAGTACTTTTCCGGGCATTCCTTTTTATGTGCCACACCGCAGGGTTGGATGCGCAGTTGGGATGAAGAAGGCCTGGTGCATCCGATCGCATGGGCTTGGGCAGAAAAAGCCCTGCCGCTGATGCAGGCTGTCGTTATCAGTCTTGAAGATGTCGGAGGAGATGAAAAAGTTATTGATGAAATGGCAAGGTTGAGCAAAATTCTGGTAGTAACCGAAGCAGAAGATGGAGCCAGAGTATACTGGAAAGGGGACGCACGCTATTTCCCCGCTCCTAACATTCCGATCGTAGAAACCACCGGAGCAGGTGATATCTTCGCTGCGGTCTATTTTTCCCGCTTATTCTTAACCGGCGATGCCTGGCAATCTGCAAGAATCGCGGTCCAATTGGCGTCTCTCTCCGTAAGCCGGAGTGGTTTGGAAAGTATTCCAACGATGCAAGAAATTCAACAGAACATGGTTGAGATCATTAAAAAGAATTGAGATGTGATGGCAAAGATATATACACTGGTAAATCAAAAGGGAGGGGTTGGAAAAACGACCTCTGCAATCAATTTAGGTGCCTTTCTGGGGCATTATGACCAGAAAGTTCTGATCGTCGATGTTGATCCTCAGGCAAATGCCACATCATCGCTGGGAATTGACAAATTAACCGTCAAGAAAGGCACTTATGAGGTGCTGGTCGGTTTGACTCCCATTGGTCCAAACATTCTGCATAATCCGCGCTTAAAGATTTCCATTTTACCATCGTCACCAGCACTGGCTGGAGCCGAAGTGGAACTCATGGATGTTCAAAAACGGGATTTTCGCCTGCGTGAAATGATCGAACCGGTGGTTAGTCGCTACGATTATATCCTGATCGATTGTCCACCCTCGCTGAGCATCTTAACCATTAACGGTTTGCTCGCTGCCAAAGATGGAGTATTGATACCTGTTCAATGCGAATATCTGGCATTGGAAGGATTAGGGCAGTTGACCGATACTCTTCAACGCATTAAACGCTCGTTGTATCCTGATTTATCCGTTCGTGGAGTACTTCTGACCATGTATGATGGCAGAACAAAACTAGCAATGGATGTGGTTCAGGAAGTACGAAAATTTTTCCCAGATCGAGTTTTTCAAACCATCATCCCGCGCAGCATCCGCCTGGCAGAGGCACCTTCCTATGGTTTACCCATCACGGTTTATGCCCCCACCTCCTCTGCTGCCCGGGCTTATGCCAACCTTGCCAGAGAGATTCTAAACCAGGATGGGAAATCTGTCCCAGAATTTGAGGAAATGAAAGCAGAGAATTACTAGAATTTATAAGGAAAAACCTATGGCACAAAGAAAAGGTTTAGGGAAAGGTCTGGATGCGCTCATCCCCGGTGGGGATTATTCAAACGCGCCAGCCGTCGAGGGCATCAGTTATATACCCATTGAACGGATCAGCCCGAATCCATACCAACCTCGCGCAGAAATCCGCAATGAAGAGCTGCAAGAACTGTGCGCCTCCATCAAAGAACATGGAATTCTTCAACCCCTCATTGTCACAATCGATGAAAATGGGGAAGGCAGTTACATCCTTATTGCCGGTGAACGTCGTTTAAGAGCAGCCAGCCTGGCAGGTCTTGAATCGGTGCCCGTTCTCGTTCGAGAGAACATGACCAACCAACAGCAGCTTGAACTGGCATTGATCGAAAATTTGCAGCGTGAAGACCTCTCAGCCATTGAAGCCGCCGAAGCATATCAGCAGCTGGCTGAAGAATTTGGGCTCTCGCATGAAGAAATCGCGCTGCGGGTCGGAAAAAGCCGCACAGCCGTCACCAACACCATTCGGTTATTGAAACTCCCCCCTGATGTGATCAACGCAATTGCAGAAGGTAAAATCAGCGAAGGACATGGTCGTGCTTTGCTGGGCTTGGAAAATCCCGCAGCTCAGAGCACAACCATGAAAAGCATCTTCAATAACAATCTCAATGTTCGCCAGACAGAAGAATTGGTTCGCAAGCTGGCAGAGCGAAAAAGTCCCACACCGGCTCCCAAAAAAGAAATTCCGGTTGAAATTCAGACATTTGAAAAACAACTGCGCTCCCAATTTGGCACAAAAGTTAATATCAATTATAGCAAACAGGGCGGGTCTGTTACGTTCTATTATTATTCAGAAGAAGAACTGGAAAATCTGATCGAACAGATGCTGCGCTCTTGAACCATGCTTTTACTCCATAATGGAATCATTCATACCATGCATGCGCTGGAACCTCAGGTCGAGGCGCTTGCTATTCAAGGGGATCATATTCTTGCAGTTGGAAAGAATGAAGATATCCTGAATCTGGCTGATCAGGATGCTGAGATTCTTGATCTGCATGGGAAAACCGTGCTGCCAGGTATTACAGATGCCCATATTCATTTACTGCAGTATGGCTTGAAACTTTCTTTCATAGATTGTGAAACAAACAGCAAAAGGGAGTGTCTGCGCAGGATCGCAGAAGCGATACAAAACATTCCCGCGGGTGAATGGATCACTGGGCAGGGATGGAACCACAATATTTGGGCAGATGGAATCGGCAACAAATATGACCTGGATGCTATCAGCACGAATCATCCCATCATTCTGGCAGCTAAATCTCTGCATGCAAGCTGGGTCAACAGTACTGCTCTATGGTTGGCAGGTATTGACCGGAACACACCCGACCCTGCTGACGGAACTATTGTTAGAGATCAGCACGGAGAACCAACCGGCATTCTGCTCGAATCCGCTTCCCAACTAGTTGCGGAAAGGATGCCTGAACCAGATCCTGCACAAATGAAATCCGCTCTGCTGAAAGGACAGCAGCACCTGCTGCAGTTCGGTATTACCGGGGTCCACGATGTGGATGAATGGAAAATTTACCCTCTTTTGAAAGAATTGAAAAACAGCGATGAATTCGCATTAAGGGTCGTAAAATGTATCCCTGTCCGGCATCTACAGGATGCCATCCAGGCTGGTTTTAGCACCGGCATGGGTGATGAGCATCTGCGCATCGGCTGGCTGAAACTATTCATGGATGGTGCACTCGGCCCTCAAACTGCTGCCATGCTCGCCCCTTATGAAGGGTCGCAAGATAATTATGGGATGTTGATCCTTTCACAGGCGGACCTGATCGAGATAGGTAGTCTAGCTATTCAGAATGACATCAGCCTTGAAATTCACGCAATTGGAGATATGGCTATACGCAGCGCATTGGACGGAATTGAAAAATTATCAACCTTGCAGCACCAGCATACAATCCCATTTCCACACCGGCTGGAGCATGTGCAGATCATCGATCCGCAGGATATCCAGCGCATGGCTGATATGCATGTAACCGCTTCCATGCAGCCAATTCACGTGATTTCAGATATGGATACTGCTGATACGTATTGGGGAAAACGCTGTGCATACGCCTATGCCTGGAATTCCATTCATGCAGCCGGGATCCCGCTGGTCTTCGGTTCGGATGCCCCGGTTGAATCCCCGAATCCATTTTTCGGTATCCATGCAGCAGTTACACGGCAAAAGATCCCATCAGTCGAAGCGTGGTATCCACAGCAAGCTGTATCCCTCCAAACAGCGCTGGAGGCCTATACTTGCACACCACCCAGCATTGTTCAAAAACAGCCTTCTCTGGGAAAACTTTCTGCCGGTTATCTGGCAGATCTCATCATCCTGCCTGAGAATCCATTCATATCTCCTGCTGCATCTCTCAGGGATCTAACACCATCAGCCACCATGATAGCAGGGAAATTTGTTTGGAAAAGCGCTGATTTTTCTCAATAAAGAATCTATGCAGCAAGAATACGAGGGATCTCACTTCCCTTCAACGTCATTCCGGTGGAGCATAGCGACTGAGGAATCTCTCCAAAACCTTGCCGATTCCTGAATCGGTCGCAAAGCAATAACCTTTAATCATGTTGAGGACAGGCAATTGGATGTCCTATTGTGGGCTGGTTCATTCTAGTCATGGAGAGATGGCTCGCTGACGCTCAACATGACGTGGGGAGTAGTGGTAATGGTAAACTGCTCTACCGTCTTTTCCTCAACGTCATTCCGGTGGAGCATAGCG
>LDZU01003544.1_pt1 | contig 37429 bp, 32 predicted proteins | sample 615531 | NCBI WGS metagenome assembly LDZU01 (sample SAMN03408293, study PRJNA278302) | terrestrial metagenome | isolation source: oil reservoir sample SB2 | place: USA: Alaska, North Slope, Schrader Bluff formation | collected 2011-09 | reverse complement strand
ACGACGGCGTCGTCCGTGACTTCGGCCACGGTGAGCTGGAGCCTCTGCTTGTCTTTGGAGAACTCGACCCTCTGGCCGACGACCGGGTCCAGGTCCGGCGGAAGCTCCGTTCTGTTGATCTTGATCAGAAGCTCTTCTTTTCGGGGGCCGTACCCCTTCTCCGGGGGGATGGTGACCGTCTTCGTCTCCCCCAGCTTCATCCCCAAAACCTCCTCCTCGAAGCCGGGGATGACCATGCCCTTCCCGATGGTGAACTTCAGCGCCCCGTGGGTCTCGGAGGAGTCGAAGACCGTCCCGTCCTCGAAAGTGCCCTTGTAGTGGAGGCTCACCGTGTCGCCCTCTTTTGCCTTTTTCATGCGCGTCGCTCCGTATCTGTATATCTGTATCTTATCGGTATCTCTTGACCTAAAAAGGCCACCATCGCGAAAAGTCTCCCGAGCTTCGAGCGGATAGATTCGAGTGGTGAGGTTTGGTGCGAGGTGCGAGGTGTTAAAGGGAGGCGACGGCCCCGGATCTCGCACTACGCCGACGCCGATCCGGGCTCGACGATCTCCAAGAGCTCGATCTCGAAGACCAGATCCATCCCCGCCAAGGGGTGGTTTGCGTCCAGGACGACGGACTCCTCCGTCACCTCGGTCACCACCACCTGGAGCATCTGGTCCTGAGACGAGCCGACCTGGAGGATCTGGCCCACCTCCGGCTCGATCTCCGGCGGCATGCTGGATCGAGCCACCTCCATCACCATCTCCTCTCGGCGGGGGCCGTAGGCCTCCTCGGCGGGTATGTTGACCGTCTTCTTCTCCCCGGGGCTCATCCCCAGAGCCGCCTCCTCAAATCCGGGGATCACCATCCTCTTTCCCAGGGTGAACTCCAGGGGGTCTCTACCCTCTGAGCTGTCGAAGACCGTCCCGTCCTCAAACTTGCCGGTGTAGTGAACTTTCACAGTATCGTCGGTTTTTGCCGTTTCCATTTTCAAATCTCCTGACCTTTGGGGCTTTGAAATCCGCAAGATATGTAATTGACGGTTTATCCCGAAAATTGGGGCAAAATCTCTTTTCAGAAGGGGGGAAAACCGTCTTTGATCCGCGGCTGAGAGAAAGTCCCAGAGCCGGATGGGGCCGGGACGACTGGCTGGCGAGAGGGGATCGAGAACGCCGATCGAAAATTGAGGATGGTGAGTATCTCTTCTGCTTTCTCGCCCTCTGTCGGCCCCGCCCCAGCCTCGTCCGTCCGGCTTCAGGCGACGTCGTCGGCGTAATAGTAGTACTCGCCCGTCTCTCTTTGGGACCGGTCGAGCCTGGAGCCCGGCTTGTTCACCCTCGGCCGGCGGGTGTCCTCGTCCCTCCTGAAGGTGATCCCGATGCTGGCGAGGAACCGGTTCATCCCCTCCCTCATCTTGACCGGCGGATGGGCGAAGCCCCTCTTCCCCGCCTCTCCCTCGAAGACCATCAGCTTTTCGCTGAGGAGGTCGATGAGGTATATGTCGTGGTCCACCACCAGGACCGACCGCTCGGTGCTCTCGGCAAACCTCCTCATCACCTTCGCGGCCATCATCCTCTGCTCGACGTCCAGGTGGGCCGAGGGCTCGTCCAGGAGGTACAGATCGGCGTCCCGGCTTAAACAGCCAACTATCGCCACCCTCTGAAGCTCGCCCCCCGAGAGCTCCTCCATCGTCTGGTCCATGAGGTTTTCCAGGCCCATCGGCTTTACGAACTCCGACTGGTAGTAGCTGGAGTCGAACTCCGGCGTGATCTTCCGGAGGAAAACCTGGACGGGGAGGTCAAAATCGGCCTTCAGGTACTGGGGCTTGTAGGAGACCTTCAGCTTCAGCTTCAGGTCTCCGGTCGTAGGCTCCTCCACCCCTGCCAGGATCTTGATGTAGGTGCTCTTTCCGATCCCGTTCGGTCCCAGGATCCCCACCACCTCGCCCCTCCGAATCTCGCCCCGCTCCGCCTCCAGGACGAAGGAGGTGTACCTCTTGGAGAAGGTCTCGTACTTTGCCAAAAGAGGGACGTCCTTTTCGGCCCGGGGGGCGTGGACCTCGAAGACGATCGGCTCCGATCGGACCCTGATGTTCTCCTCGGGGAAGTAGCCCTTTATGTACTGGTTGATCCCGACCCTGACGCCCTTCGGCCGGGTTATGACGCCGTAGGCCCCCGGAGTCCCGTAGACGAGGTGAACGTTCTCGGCCAGGAGGTCCAGAAGGGCGAGGTCGTGCTCCACCACCATCACCGACCTCGTCTCGGAGAGCTCTCTGATCGCCGAGGCGGCGTTGATCCTCTGGTAGATGTCCAGGTACGGGCTGATCTCGTCGAAGAAGTAGACATCGGCGTCCCGTGCGGCGCAGGCCGCTATCGCCACCCTCTGAAGCTCTCCGCCGGAAAGGCTCGATATCTCCCGCCCCATCAGAGGCGAGAGGTTCATCTTCTCGGCGAGACCCGAGAGGGCCCCCCGCTCGTCGGTCTTCTCGAGAAGCCCCTCCACGCTGCCAGAGTAGCTCTTTGGTATCCGGTCGACGTACTGGGGCTTGTAGGCGGTCTTCACCCCCTTCTCGACGACCCTTCGGAGGTAGTCGCCCAGGGCCGATCCGGAATAGCTCTCGATCACCTCTTTCCAGGAGGCTCCCCTCCCCAGGTTCGGGGCCATAAGCCCCGAGAGGATGGCGACGGCGGTGCTCTTCCCGATGCCGTTCGGCCCCAAAAGGCCCGTCACCCTTCCCTCGGTGGGAACGGGCAGTCCGTATAAGGCGAAGCCGTTATCGCCGTAGCGGTGGGTGGGGTTCTCCAGCTCGTCGGGGAGGTTTATTATGGTGATAGCCCCGAAGGGGCACTTCCGGACGCAGATCCCGCAGCCCACGCAGAGGTTCTCGGTGATCACCGGCTTTCCATCGACGAAGGTGATCGTCTCATCTCCGGTCCTCACCGGCGGACAGAAGTACTCGCACTCGCGGGCGCACTTTCGAGGTTGACACCGATCCCGGTTGATTACAGCGATCCTCATCGGCCCACCGTCTAGTTGAGGAGGAGGGTCCAGGATACGAGCCACAGGTCGACGGCTATGAACTCGACGTAGAACCAGTCCTTGGTCTTGAACTCATCGACGTTAATCTTGAGATAGGGATACGTGAACTTCTGAATGTAGAAGGTGATGGCGATGACCAGGGTCATGACGAAGTACCAGGGGTAGGTCATCACTTCTCCCTCCTCGGCCACCCCCGTCCCGAAGAGGGAGAGGCTCACAAAGCCGAAGATGACGCCCAGGACCGCTGGGTAAAGGGTCATGACGATGCCGTCGATTCTCGCCTTCTTCTGCTCTTTTGCATCCTTCTTCGGAACGGTGATCGTCTTCTCATCTTTCGCCTTCGGCTCTTCGGTGGCCGAAGCTGCGGCTTTTTGAGCGCTCTTCGACTTCTTCCTCTTCTTGGCCATGGGATCCTCCCTGCTCTGGGTGAGATCATATCATAATAGCGTTTTGGTCTAGCGGCCCATCCCTTTTCGCTCACCACGCCCGGTTCCAAGGCAAAGTCCAAGTAGTAGTGAGGCCAAAGGTTCCGGGATGGTTGCGCTCATCGTCGCAGACTCGTCGGTATTCATATACGGCAAGGTTCTGGAGGGGGAGGTGGTCACCGTCCCTGGCGTCGAGGCCGAGCTGAAGGACATCCGCTCTCGCATGAGGCTTCAGATATCTGGGGCGAGGATCGAGGCGCCCTCCAAAGACTCGCTGGAGAGGGCGAGGGCAACAGCCCAGGAGACGGGCGACTTTGCCGTCCTCTCCGAGGTCGACCTGGAACTTCTGGCCAAGGCCCTGGAGCTCTCCGCGGAGCTTGCCACCGACGATTACGCCCTTCAGAACGCAGCCCTTCATCTGGGAATCAAGGTCGAGCCGGTGGCCCAGCCCCGGATCAGGAAGATCGTTAAGCGGACTCAGAGGTGCATCGGCTGTGGTCGGCCCTTCGAAGGGGAAGAGTGTCCCGTCTGCGGCACGCCCGCCAAAAGGAGAAAGGGGGTTCACAAATGAAAAATATAGATAGCTTGATAGAGAAGGCCGCCGAGCTGAAGGCGGAGGGACTGGTGGAGGGACAGATCGCCGAGGAGCTGAACATCTCTCGGGAGACGGTCACGTGGCTATTGACCCACGGAGAGAAGAAGGCGGGGGTCCAGGGACCCAAAGACGTATCCGTCGACTGGAGCAGCATCGGAAAGAGCTCGATCCGGCTCCGGCAGGTCTCCATGGCCCTCACCGACATGATCGAAGAATGCCTCGCCTGCACCGACGCCGACGTGGAGGTCGTCGTCGGCATAGCCTTAAGCGGCGTCCCCCTCGCCAGCATGGTGGCCGAGGAGCTGGGGGCGGAGCTGGCGGTCTACACCCCCACCAAGCAGAGGTGGTCCACGGAGAAGGGGGAGACGGAATTTCGGGGGATATTCAGCACCAACTTCTCGGACGTCTGCGACGCCGAGTGCGTCATCATCGACGACATCATCACCTCCGGAAGGACCCTGGAGGAGGCCGTCGAGGAGCTGAACGATCACGGCGCCTCGACGAACGCCATCGGAGTCCTTTTGGACAAGAAAGGGATCGACGAGATCGTAGGGGTTCCCGTCTGCTCGCTTCTTCAGATCTTGAGGGTGAACTGAGCTTCAGGCCCGAGCTCGGGCCTGAGATGATCTCTTTTTCTTCGATCTTCCACCCCAATAAATTATATGTGCACCAAACAAATTCGAACCAGGAGGCTCATAATGACTCAGAGAATCGGTCATCTCGCCCATTTTGCAGCCCTGACGCTGCTCTTCGCCCTTGTGCCGCCGGCCTTTGCAGAAGACGGCCAAGCTTCAAGCTTTGGAGAGATGAAGTACAAGGCCTTAGACCCGATCCAGCTCGGCAAGGAGGCTAAACCTCTATACCAGGTTGACGCCTACTTCAGGCTGAAGGATCTTAGAGAGATATCCGCCAGAGACCCGGGCGCCTACATCATCCCCTCGATGGCTGACCAAGATCCCACAGGGCTCGGCAAAGAGGCTAACCCCCTCTATCCGGTTGACGCCCACTTCAAGATTAAGGACCTTAGGGAGATCGCCGCCCGGGATAGGGGGACTTACATCGTGCCTTCGGAGATGAATCAGGAGGCCACAGAGCTTGGGAAAGAGCCAAAGCCCGTCTACGACGTCGACTTCTACTTCCGACTGAAGGATCTCAGAGAGATAGGTTCCGAGGAGAAGAAGGGCTACGTCGTGCCCTCGAAGATCGGGACCTGAGGGCTCTTGAAACTGTATCTCTGAGGTGGCGATCTGCCAGCCTCAGAGGTACTTCTGAATTTTGTTCGCGAGAGTGGTCTTGGGGTAGGCACCCACCATCTGGTCGATGAGCTCGCCGTCCTTGAAGACGAGCAGGGTGGGGATCGCCATGATGCCGTACTTGGTGGAGGTCTGCATGTTCTCATCGACGTTCAGCTTTCCGAAGACGACCTTCCCTTTCAGCTCCTGCGCCAGCTCTTCGAGGACCGGGGCGACCATCCTGCAGGGGCCACACCACTCCGCCCAGCAGTCCAAGATCACCAGCGGATACCTGGCCACCACGTCGCCGACGGTGCCGTCCGTCACCTTTACGGGGCTGTCGGGATAGCCCACATCTGGTTCGTTTGCCATCTTTTTCATCTCCTCGAGCTTCTTTCTCCTTATCCTTTCAAGCTCCTCGTCCAAGATCACACCTCTAAGCTCTCTTTGGCCTGCACAATAAGGAGTCTAAAGTGATCTAGGTCCACCGGCATCTTCTCGTAGCGGCAGAGGGTGAAATCGAGAAATTCGATCAGCCCCTCCTCATACTCCTCGGCGTTGCCGAGGGTGTCCAGGAAGATGGAGCCCCTGAAGGGCGCGAGCTGGAAGCGGGCCTCTTCCCGGCTCCAGTTCATCCTCTCGAACATATCCCTCCAGCTCTTGACCCACCCTGGCGAGAGGTAAAAGTATAGGCCCCGGTTCGCGATCTCCTCCACCTTCTTTCTGGTGATGAAGGCGTCGATACAGTTCTGGCATCCGAGGAGGACGGCCTTGTAGGGGGCGAGGATCTCGGCCATTTTGGGGTGGCACTCGCCGTAGGCGACGATGATGCCATCGTGGCCGCTGCATCTTTCCAGCTCTGCTTTGAGAGCTGTCGCCAAATCGTCGAAGTCGACGTGAAGCCCCGCCTCAAGATAGCGGGCCTCGAAGGGAAAGTCGAGATCGCCGGATATCTTCTCGATTTCATCCCTGAATATGCCGCAGGCGATGATTGCGTACATGGACAACTTACAGTCATCGGGATGTTATATATCGCTTATCCGAGAGGCGAGGCTCACAGAAACGGGAGCTTCGTTCCGATCCCCATCTCCAGGGCCTTATGGTGGACCTTCCTCGCCGTAGCCACGTCCTGGATGGCGAGGCCCGTCGAGTCGAAGACGGTGATCTCTTCTTCGCTCTCACGTCCTGGGACCTTTCCGGCAATCACCTCACCGATGGATGCCCAGATCTCCTCGATGGAGAAGAGCCCCCTCGTCAGGGGGACGTTCACCTCGCCAGAATGGGAGGCCTGGGCCAAATCGTCGACGACGACCTTCGACCTTTTGAGGATGGCGGGATCCAGCTCCTCTTTTCCTTTCGCATCGGCTCCGATGGCGTTGATGTGGGTCCCCTCAACGATCCACTCGTCCTTCACCAGGGGCTTTCGCGATGGGGTGGTAGTGACCAAGATATCGCAGTTGCAGACCTCTTTAACGTCTGTGGATAGATGGTACTCGACGTCGAGAAAGCTTCTGCAGTCTCGTTCAAGGGCCATGCACCGGTCGAGGGAGACGTCGGCGACCTTGACGGTCTCGATCTCGAAGGTCTTGACCAGGCCCATAAGCTGGGTCCTCGCCTGGGCTCCGGCCCCCACGAGCCCCACCCTCCTCGAGTCCTTCCTCGCGAGGAACTTGGCGGCGACGGCTCCCGCCGCCCCGGTCCTCATGTTGGTGAGGTGAGTTCCCCCCATAATGGCGAGAGGGGCTCCTGTCTTCGGCGAGTTGAGGATCACCACCGCCATCACCGTGGGCAGGCCCAAGCCGGAATTTGCCGGATGGACGTTGACGACCTTGACCCCGGTGGCGTCCATCTCCTCCAGGTAGGCGGGCATCGTCCGGAGGTCGCCGTCGTACTTTTTGTAGTAGAGGTAGGATTTAGGCGGCATCTGGGCAGTTCCAAGGCCGTGCTCTCTAAAGGCCTCTTCCACCGCCTCTATCGTCTCCTCTATCGTCAGCGACGCCTTCACCTCCTCCTCCGATAACCACAATATATCCAGATCGTTTCCTCCTGACTCTTCAGACCCTTTTACTAGATCTCTCGTCTGCAGATGGGAAAAGGCTATCCCCTAATCGATCGAGATTCCATGAAATGGAGCGGTACGACGTCGCCGTCATCGGGGCGGGACCCGCAGGATCGATGGCGGCAAAGAAGGCGGCCGAGGGCGGAGCCGACGTAGTCATCTTCGAGGAGCACCCGAGGGCCGGGTGGCCCGTCCAGTGCGCGGGGCTTTTTGGGGTGAGGGCGTTGGAGGAGTCGGAGCTGCCGCCGGCCAAATTCGTCATTCGGCCCGTCCGGGGGGCGATGTTCATCTCGCCCGGTGGCGTCCAGATCGCTTTCAAGTCACAGGAGGTCAAGGCCTGGGTCGTCGATAGGAGGATCTTCGACCGGGCTCTTCTGGCGGAGGCGGCGAGATCTGGGGCGGAGGTGATGATCCGCTCTCCTGTGACTGGCCTTGTGAGGGAAGGCGATCGATCCGTCCTCAAAGTGGGCCACAGCGTCGATCGGCAGAATATCGAGGCTCGGGTCGTCATCTCCGCCGAGGGGGCCGGGGCGAGGATCGCGAGATCGGCGGGGATCGATCCGGTGAGGGAGATCCTCTCCTCCGCCCAGGTGGAGCTCCCATTCGAGATCGAGGACCCGGAGATGGTGGAGGTCTTCCTCGGACGGGACGTCGCACCGGGCTTCTTCGCCTGGGCGATCCCCGCCTCGGAGGGGGTGGCGAGAGTGGGGCTCTCCTGCCGAAATAACGCCTGCCCATATCTGAAACGCCTCCTGAAAAGTCCCCTCATCCGTTCCAGAATCAGAGGAGGACCCCTCCACCTGGTCGTGGGGGGGCTACCCCTGGGGCCCCACGCCTCCACGGTGGCCGAGGGGATCATCGCCGTGGGCGATGCCGCAGGCCAGGTGAAGCCCACCTCAGGCGGCGGGATATATCCGGGGCTCGTCTGTGCCAAGATCGCTGGGAAGGTGGCAGCCTCTGCGGCCCGAGAGGGGGACGCCTCCGCCACTAGGCTTTCCGAGTACGAGAGAAGGTGGCGGTCTGAACTCGGAAGGGAGCTTCGGCTCGGGATGATCGTCCACAGGATGAGGGCCTGCATGAACGACCGCGAGCTGGACGATCTCGTCCGCCTTTTGGCAGATCGAGATGATCTGATCAGGATGATCGAGGAGGAGGGCGACATCGACCGGCCGAGCCGGGCGATAAAAAAGGCAGCGCCACGGATGGGGCTATTCGGTCTCAGCATGGTGAAGATCCTTCTTCGAAATTATCGGACATTGAAATGATTATGTATTTGAGCTGGAATATCCGCACTCATCTCAGCTCCACCTCGATCCTGCTCGACCCATCATCCTCCTCGACGACCAGAATCGAGTTGTCGAACTGGCCCTGGACTTCGCCGATGTGGCTGATGGCGAAGATCTGGGGGAAGCGGTCGTCGAGGCTCCGGAGCATGTTGATCATGCTCTCCCGGTGCTCCACGTCCTGGCTTCCGAAGACCTCGTCCAGGATCAGGAAGGAGTAGCTGGGGCCGTCTTTAGAGAATCTCATCAGGTACTCGCTGATGGCTACCCGGACGGAGACGGCGATCATGTCGATCTCGCCGCCGGAGTAGCGGGATATGGGGAAGAACTCCCCCTCGTCCTCGACTAGGATGTTGAAGTCGTCGTCGATGCTGATCCTTCCGTACTTTCCCGTCACCTCTCTGAGGATCCTTCCGGCCTCAACGGCGATCTCGTTTCTTATCCTCACCAGGATCTGGTCCATGAACCGGTTGGTGAGGCTCCTTGTCGTCTCGATTACCTGGGCCCGCCTCCTTCTTTCGGCTACCTTTCTATCGAGCTCCTCTTTCCGCGAGGCTTCGCCCCTGAGCCTTTCGAGGTCAGCCTCAGCGACTCCGAGCCGAACTGTCAGGTCTGACGCCCTCTTCCTCGCCTCTTCCAGTCGATGGGCGGCCTCCTCCCTGGAGGTCAGTGCCTTTGAGTACCGCTCTTCTGAGAAGTTGAGGGAAGAAAGCCTCCCTTCAGCATCGGAAATCTCCGCCTCGAGGCGGGATCTGGCCTCCATGCTCTCTTCAAGATGGCGCCTCACCTCCCCCTCGGAGCCCATGGCGATTTTGATCTCAGTCGCCACCTCCTCGGCCTTCCCCAAAGCTCTCACCTCGTCTGCAAGCCTCTGGTACTCGGTGGGATTGAAGCCGAGTTTCTCGATCTCGCAGTCGATCATCTTTTCATCGATCTTGAGCCTCTCAACTTCGGCCTCGACCCTGATGGTGGCCTCCTCCAGATCCGGGATCTCTCTCACCCTCTGCACCAGGGCCGAGAACGTCTGGTGGTCCGGCCTCAAAGCCGAGATCCTCTCTCGGACCTGAAGCCTCAGATCCTCGCTGTAGTCAAGATCTTCCATCTTGTCGGCCAGATCTTTCAGATTTCCGATGGCATTCTCCAGAGCCCTGGCCAGCTCCTCTAGACGGGCCCTCTTTTTGGGCAGCTCCTCAATCCGGACCTGAAGTTGGTCGTGCTCCTGGACCAGGGGCAGAAGTGATTTTGCCTCCGCCACCAGCCTCTCGAATCTATCGGGATCGAAGTCGACGGGGCCGATGGCCCCCATCTCAGCACCGATGGCCTCGATCTCAGCTTTCAGCTCCAGGGTCCGGGCGACGAGCCCCCTCTTCTCAGCGAGGATCTCCCCCCGTCTCGACCTCAACTCGGAGAGGATGGCGAACTCATTTTTAATCGCCTCTCTCGACTTCGCCGCCTCATGGAGGCGGGATAGTGCCTCTTCCCTCAGATCTTCGAAAGACGAGATCCTCTCCTCGGCCGCCTTGGCCTCTCTCATGTACTTCTCCAGGAGCAGGTGGCGCTGCCCCGCGAGGGGCCTCTCGCAGGTGGGACAGAGGCTCTCCTCGCCGAGGGCCTCGATCTTCGCCCTCTGCTCTCCGGCCTCAGAGAGCTCCCTTCTTGAGACCTCGAGCCTCAGGTTCAGCCCGGCGAGCTTCTCTTCGAGATCCCCGACCAATGAATCGATCCCCACCTCCCTCTCCCTGAGGTCCGCCTCTCTTTCTTCCAGGTCGCCGAGGTTTGAGATCTCGTCATCCAGACTGGCGGCTTTCGCTCCGAGGCTGTCTTTTTTTGACCTGGTGGCCGCCGCCCTCTCCTCCAGTTCGGATTTGCGCCTCTGCTTAGTCCTCTCCTCTTCCAGCCGCGAGATTCTCTCCTCCAGGGAGCGCCGCCTCTCAACGGCCGGGGCGATCTCGGCGATCCTGAGCTTCGCCCTCTCGAGATCCTTCAGGGCCTCCTCGGCCCTGGCGACGTTCTCCTCGGCGGCCTCCTTTCTCGCCCTCTCCCTCTCGGCGAGGGAGAGGAGCTCATGGTATCGGTCCCTCTTCCCCTCGATCGTCTCGAGGTTGGCGAGGAGGACCTCGTACTCCTCCTCGGTGGGCCGGATCGCCTCCATCTCCGACCTCTCCCTCAAAAGCCTCTCAAGCCTTTTCTCGACTTCGGATAATGCGTGGACCCTGTTCTCTCGATCGGCTCTGATTTTTACCCTCTTTTCGAGAAGCTCCTGGTGGAGGGACCTTTTCGGCTCCAGCTCCTCCAGCTTTCCCCTAGTCTCGGTGAGCCTCGCGAGCTTCGGCTCCAGCTCGAAGAGCCGCCACCTCCCCTCCTCGATCTCTTCAAGCCTTTTTTCGTCGATGGAAATGGCCCGTCGTCTCTCCTCGATATCCGAACGGAGCCGCCCCACAACCTCGTTGAGCCGTTCGAAAGAACGCCGCAGCTCCGCCTCTCTCTCCAGCTCCTCGAGCCGCTTTCCAAGCTCAGAGGCGAGGTCAGACTCAAGGCCCCTCGCCCTCGCCAGCTCCTCCGCGAGAGAGGCGACCTCCCCCTCCCGAAGGCCGATCGCCTCATCCACATCCCCGATCTCGGTCATGGCCCCCTCGATCCTTCCGATCTCTCCCTCCACCTCCTTTAGATCGGACCTGATCTCGACGAGGGCCCTCTCCCGCACCTCGTCGAGGCCCAGGAGGGCGAGGAGGTACTCCCTCTTCTCCGACCCCCGATCTTTAATCAAATTGTCCAGGTCCTTCTGCCGGGCGTAGAAGGTCTTCATGAAGTCCGAGAAGTTTATCTTCAAGATCTCCTCGAGGCGGGCGTCCACCTCCCGGGTGCCGGTGGCGACGAGGTCGCCGTCGATCGCCAGCCTCGCCTCGGGGGAGAGGCTCTTTCCCCGCATCGCCCGGAGAATCGTCATCTCCTGGCCGTCGACGTTGAGGGATAGCCTCACCTCCAGGTCGTCGCTCTCCGAGGCCCGGGAGCACTTGATGAAGTCGCGCCTCACTGTCGAGGCCCTGCTGCCGTAGAGGGCCCAGGCGATCGCCTCGACGATGGTGCTCTTTCCAGAGCCGTTTCCCCCCAGAATCCCGGTGAGGCCGTCCTGGAACTCCACCTTCACAAAGCCCCTATACTTTTTGAAGTTCTTCATCGATAGGCTATTGAGACGCATCAAAGCACTCCGTCGTCCTCTTCTCTGAGATCTTGGTCATGAGATCCGTGCCGTAGCTTACGACGTCCTCTTTTATCGTTGGCGGTATGCCGCCCTCGGCGGCCTCGCCCTCGATGAACTTTTTAAACTCCAGGGGCAGCTCTTTTGAGTCCATCGGCTCCGTCTCAATGATGGGGAGATCCTCTTTGAACTCCGGCAGGATCTCCAGGTGGAGGGCCTGGTTCTTCAGCTCCCCGATAAATCGCTGTCTCAGGCTCCTGTAGGCCTCCCTCGAGGCATCCTTCAGCCGAAGCCTCACGATCTTATCTTTTAATCCCACGTCATCGCAGACGGCTGCGACGGCCTCCTCAATCTCCCGGGAGGAGAGGCCTGCGCAGTCGACCGGATCTAAATCGATCATGTACCTTTCCCTGACGGGGATCTGCTCTACTCTCCCGGAGTCGAGGTCGACAAGGAGGAGGCCCTTATCGTCTTTCGCCTCGCCGAATCTGAAGTACTCGACTGAGCCGCTGTACCAGGCGTTCTGAGCGACCTGGGCCTGGCCGTGGTAATGGCCGAGGGCGATGTAGGAGAAGTCGCCCTTCAGAAAGCTCTCCTTCAGCTCGTGCTCTCCGACGGTCCGGAGCCGCCGATCCCAGAGGGCCTCCACGAGGCCATGCATCACCAGGACGTCCCTCCCCGGTGAACTCTCCATCCTGAACTCCTGCACCTTTCGGAACTCCTCCAGATAGTCTTCCGGTCCCAGACAGAAGGGGATGCAGTGGAACTGGCACCCATCTATCTCGAACCGCTCGTAGCGGTAATGGTGGGCGATGTGGACGCCTTCCATCCCCTCGAAGAGGGTGAAGGGGCTCTGGGCTGCGTAACTCTTGGGGGCGTCGTGGTTTCCGCTGATGATGATGACGGGGATCCCAGCCTCGGTCAATCGTTCTAGGCTCTGTTTAAATACGTAGAGGGGCCTGATCCTTGGCCGGACGTGGTGGAAGACGTCCCCCGCGTGGACTACGGCATCGGGGGCGAGATCGATGATCTTCTCGATGATCTCGCCGAAGCCCTGGTAGATCATCTCCTCCCTCTGGTTTCTCCCCCATCTGTCGACCCTGCCGTAGGCTGAGAAGCCCAGGTGGGAGTCTGCCATGTGGACGATCTTCATGAACGGTTCTCTCCGAATCTAGTCTGGCGGGGGGTTGAAGCCTCTGCTCTTCGATCTCTTCTCCTCGCCGCCTTCCCGGTTCAGGTCCGCGATGTACCTCTCGTAGAGGTGGATCCTTGCCGGGACCGGGAAGGGTATGTTGAGGGTGCTGATGATCGCCTCTCCCCTCTCCAGGGTCTGGATCTCGACGTCCAAAGTCGAGAGATCCTGCTTCGCCGACTCCTCCAGGCGGTTCCGATCGTTTCTGTCGGCGAGGCCCAGGATGACGAGGGTGTTGAACTGGGAGAGGAGCTGTTTATCGATCAGCTTGGGCTGCTGGGTCACGGCGCAGAGGCCCACGCCGAACTTCCGACCCTCCCGGGCGATCGACTCGAACCGGGCGAGGCTCCCCTCGCCTCCGCCGAGGACCCTCTGCGCCTCCTCCACCGTTATCAGGCAGCTCCTTCCCCTCGCGCCCTCGGCGCTCTCTCTCTTGTACCGGTCGAGGATGGTCCGGGAGAGGAGGGAGAGGAGAAATAGCTCGCTCCTCTCGCCGAGGGTGGGGATGTCCACCAGGACGACCTTCCCCTCCATGAGGTTATTGATTATGCCTGGGACGCTGGAGGTGAGATCCGATATGTATCGGTTCTTGTCCAGGATTGTCCTTATCGTCCGGCTGATCCTGCCTATGGTCTTCTCGTGGAAGCCCTCGGCGACCATCTTTGCCGCCCCCTCGGGGGTGATTATATCATCGAGCCAGGCCTCCTCGTAGAAGACCCTTGATACCGCCTCTAAAGCCTCCCTCTGGGCGGGGGTCCAATCGTAAAGGACCTCGATGTCCTGGGGGAGGATCTCGCTTCTTTTCACCGTAAGATTTGATACGAGGGGGTCTTTCAGGTGGCCGGGATCGGTGGAGTAGCAGACGATCCCATTCCTGTACCGGTCCAGATGGAGGAGCCCCTTCGTTCCCTTCTTGCCGAAGATGTACTCTCCGTGGGGGTCGACGATCAAGAGGCCGAACTTCGACCTCTTCGAGGAGGCCTTCTTCATGCAGGAGGCGGCAAAGACCTTCATGAAGTTCGATTTTCCCATGCCGGTCGTCGCGAAGACCCCCATGTGGTGGTCCATGGCGTCGCTATGAAGGGCGACGGGGATCTCCTTCACGTCACGGCTCCCGTTCCTAAGCCTTCCCACCTCGATATCCCCCATCACATCCGCGAGGAACTGAAACTCGTCCCTCTCCGCCTTCGCTACAGGGGAGAACTTTGCAGGGATCGTCCTCGACTTTCGAAAACGCTCCCTCCCTCCATCATCTTTCATTACGCAGCCGAGGGGCTCTGCCACCACCCGGTGGAATATGTGATCCTTGTCGTAGAAGCCGTCGCCCCGGATCACCGTGTCCCAGTTTCCGTCATAGTTGGAGTCGTGCCGGATGTCGGTTATTCTCGCGAGAAAAGTCACATCCCTCTCCGCTCTTCGGTCGTGGATCGAGACGATCTCCCCCAGCTCCACCCACTCCTCGCTGGGGACGATGAAGTGGTACTCTTTTACGTCTTTTGAGATTATCTTGTGGTAGGGGCTTGAATTGCCATCGTTCTTCGTCGTCTGATACTTTTTTTCGACTTTGCCTTCGCCCTCCGATGATATTGTTGTCATTCCAGGTTCCCCTTCCCATCTTTCGTCCGATAGATCTGCCATCTCTACCTCCTCGATAGTCCGTCCAGAATCTCGTGATAGTCCAGAGCCCCGCGGATCTCATGCTCCTTCAGCCCCTCGGCTCGGAGACCTTCGAAAAGAGATAAGCGGGTGAAGTTTTTCTCCTGGACCGGGATCTTCAGGTCCTGGTGAGCTCTGAAGAGGGCGTGAGGGTATCCCAAACTCTCGGAGGATCGGGCGTAGATCGCCACGTGGCTCAGGGCCTCGTCAATATGTTCGGCGACGCTGTCGGGGGCGTCTACCCTGAAGGCGTGGGTCGCCCTCTGGTGAAATTTCGCCACATAAGTCTTTCCCCTCCAGGGCTCCTCCCGGATCGCCCTTTTGCCGCTGAGCTGGACTCTCCACGGCTTGTCCGGCGCCGCCAGGCTCCCGACACGATCAGTGGATTTTACGAGAGGCCTTGAGATCCCGCGCCCCCAGGAGAGCTTGCTCGACTTGCTGACGGCGAGGAGGTCAGTCCCCCGCCCCTCGGCCTGCTCGAAAATTTGGTTCAATACCTCTCGATAGTAGGGGTCTCTCCAGAGAGAGAAGCCGCCGTCGTAGAGGACGAGGTCTCCGGTCGTAGCCTCCGAGACGGCCTCGGATAAGGCGACGTGCTCCTGGAGATCTCTATAGAAGGTCGATATCCTGTCCAGTTCTTCCTCAGTCTTCAGCTCGAAGGGCTCGGCGAGGCCGAAGATCCCCCGTCGAAATCGGCCGAAGTGCTGGCGGTAATTCTCCCGATCTGCGGTGAAGAGGTCGTCGTAGGTGACGACGGTCTTCTGCCACTCTCTGCCCCGGTAGACGACGTAGCCGGCCCTGATCCTGTTCAGGCTGACGTTTCCGAGGTCGAAGACGACGACGTTGCTCCCGTCGATGGCGAATATTCGGCCGTCAAACTCTCGAGGGACGATCTCGCGGAAGTCGCCAGCTCCGATCCCCGTCTCCGACTCGAACTCCCCCGGATCGACGGGCGAGAAGTAATCCTTTATGGTGCGAGCGGCCTCTGCAACCTTTTCCCTCTCGATCATCTAGGAATGGGATTGAAGGTCGATGTATATACCGATTTTGAGAGAGGCTGGTTGTACCGAACTATATTATCGATTCGATATACAATTTGAAATGGGCCGGACAAGATCAATTTGGCCTGGTCAATAGGCACTAGAACGTCAACCATCTCTCGCCTGTTTTATCTCGCTCAAAGCCGTTGCTAGGCGTTCTGCTTCGTCCAGATTTTTGAAGAAACCTTCGTATCCTGTCCAATCTGGTGATGTATCCCCAAAGTATCCCCACTCTCTTTTGTCTTGCGGCAGAACTTCAACCAATCTCTCTTTATCAACATCCAAATACTTAGCTAGTCTATTTATATAAACCTGGAACTTGAGCCCATCTTCTGGATTACTGTCCTTTGGTATCAAACTAAATATGGTATTTCGACTTCCGCTCATAAGGCCCACGAAAGCGACCGAGCTTCTAGTTGTATTTTTCCCACTGAATATAGGACTGAGACGCTCTAAGAGTAAGTCGTAGATATCTCCAACCCCATTATCTTTAGACATCTTTTGCAAGTCGTCATACGACAAGGGCGGTGGTCTTTTTGAAATTGTTTTTATTCGAGTGCTGTACTCTACCTGAGTTGGATCGATCAAAAACACCCTTGAGAGCAGCTCCTTTCCACCACCATTCTGGAAGTACTGAAAAGTTGCCGCGTTTATCCCCACGCCGTATTTGTCAGACAAATACCGAATGATTCTCTCAGAGCGATCGTCTATCTCCGAGGCGACGATGACCATGCTGTGATGCTCGTTTAATATTTCGGGCAGCTCTGCCCCAAACTTAGTTCTGAAGCAATCCTCCAGTGGGCCCTTTTCTCCGAGGTAACCGTTTGCGATCTCCGTTATCTTATCGTTTGAGAGGTCTGCCACCCAAGAAGCATAATCCAAAGCCTGGGCTGTCACTTCCCTCGGCGTCTTGTCGCGCTTAAGCTCGACGATGACCACATTTCCGTTATAGTCGAGACAAAGAAGGTCAATAAACCCGCCAAAATCGGTATCTACTTGCCTTCCAATTACCAAAAGGTCGCTTGAAAGGATGGATATGTCTTGCTCCAGCCATTTTTCCAGCCGGACTTCGAGGTCCAACCTAGTTTTATTCATCTCCTCTAGCCGATCCCCTTCGAGAATTTCCCAAACCCTAACATCCTCCGTCATAGTCTCCAACCCAGGATCATTCTGATATCATAAAAGAAGATCCGCTTAATGAGCTTATCCCAGAATTCTCTGAATTCAACAAGAACTCCACAAGCCTCAAAAACTCGCAGGGAAAATAGATGGTGGAGGTAGATTCGGATGGCAGAGAAGAACTTGATCGCCTGGAACGTCGACGCTGGAGACTATCCATCGTCGGGAGAGATGGACGAGAAGCTTAAGTTCCTCCTTCGGTACGCGGTTTTGGCCCCCTCGGGACCGAACAACCAGCCCTGGAAGCTCGCCGTGGACGGAAACGAGGTGGTGGTGATGGTCGACTTCGATCGGACCCTTCCCGACGTCGAGCCGACGAACAGGACCACCTACATGAGCCTGGGATGCCTTCTCACAAACCTGCTTGTGGCTGCAGAGCACTTCGATCTGGGCTACGATGTTGAGAAGTTCCCTGACGGGGTCGATGCGGAGACGATCGCGATCGTGAAGTTCGGAGAGGGCAGCGGCAAGAAGGAGTTCCCGCCCGACCTCTTCGACGAAATCACACAGCGGCACACCAACCGGGGGGCCTATGACGACCGGCCCATCGAGGCCGAGAAGATCGAGGAGATGAAGGCTGCAGTTGGAGACGGGGGGTTCAGGCTTGACGTCCTCACCGACCCGAAAGGAAGGGCGAAGATGGCCGAGGTCCTGGGCGAGTCCCACAAGATCCAGCTCGGAAACAAGGCCTTCCGGAAGGACCTCGCCCGGTGGATCAGGGCGAACGATGAGGACGCCTGGGACGGCCTGCCCGGCTACGCCTTCGGCTACTCGGACTTCGAGTCCTACTTCGGCAAGTTCATCTTCGGAGCCTTCGACACCTCTGCCTCCAGGGCTCGAAAGGAGATGGCCCTGATGGAGGCGTCGCCGGCCGTCGGGGTCCTCTCCACTGATGCTGAGGACAAGCGGATGTGGGTCGAGGCGGGGATGAGGTTTGAGAGGCTCTTTTTGACCGCCACGAAGCTCGGCGTCAGGTTCGATCTCTTCAGCCAGCCGGTGGCGATCGATCCGCTTCGCCAGAAGATGGCCAAGATCCTCGACGTCGACTATCCCCAGATCCTGATCAGGATGGGTTACGCCCCTCCTGCAAAGCACACCCCGAGAAGGACGGCGGAGATGGTCTTGGCCGAGGGCGGCAGCTGAGTCGTCGTGGTCAAAAGATAGATCGATATATCTATAGTGGACGAGGGCACCGAGGGGCAGAAGGGAAAGCACAGGTCTAAGGGCGGTTGAGGATCTCGCCCAAAAAGCCCTCGATCCATCCGTCCCTCCTCTCGCAGAAGCGTCTGTTGAAGCCGAGGCGAAGACGCTCCATCTCCGACATATCGGTACACGAAATCTCCCGTCCGCCAGACCTCTGGAATATCCTCGAAAGCTCCAGTTCTGTGTAGCAGATCGTCCCTTCGGTTCCCGCCTCCTTTCGGATCAGAGAGAATATGCCCTTTGGGATCGTTCTTCTCGCAGACTTCACCTCCGAACAGGGTACCAGATACTCGATGATGAATTGATTCCTTCCGCCGGACCCGAACTTCGAGATTATCCCCTTAAGATCCTTTTTCTGGAGGTAGTAGCTGATCCCCTCCATCAGAACGATGGTCGGCGTCTCCGGATCGAAGCCCTCCACCACCAGCTGATCGAGGAGTTCATCGGAGGTGACGTCTGCGGTCAGGCATCTCAGCTTGAGAGCGATATTCGGAGCGATATTCGGAGCAAGCCCCGAGTAGAGCTGCTTCTTCTCCTCGATGCCCGCCAGGTCCACCTCGAAGATCTGGGCAATTCGTGAGGAGCTTTCGACGAGAAGCTCCAGAGCGAGGGGGGACTTTCCCGCGGCCAGAATGACTATCTGCGCCCCTTTCCCCTCCCCGAATTCGTCCAGGAGACTTTCGACGAGGCTCTTGATGAAGTGCTTTCTGTTCAAGATCACTTCATCGTACCAGCTGCATATTGCGTTGCACCTTCGAAATAGGTCTTCACCGGAGGATAGATCGAGCATCTCCACGAACTTGCGGACAGAGGGCGGACCTCTGGCGTATAGGGGAAGCGACCAGAGGATCACCAGGGCCCCGGTGGGTTGAAGCCTCAGCTTCTTTGCGGTCTTCGGGTTCTTCAGCCCCTCTGAGGTCTCGATCGGGTCGTTTTCTGTCATGGGATGAAGCTCCGGCTCCAACAAAATCCAGATATTTGGATAAGGTTATTATCAAATGCGGTCCATAAACTCTGGAGGAGAGATATATGTACCTGAGCATAAGGCGTTACAAGACCGATGAAGCTTACGTCGGCGAGGTGATGAAGCTCGTTGAGGACAGGTTTTTGCCCCTGATCGGGGAGATCCCCGGGTTCATCAAATATTATGGAGTGGACTGCGGCGACGGGCTTGTGGCCTTCATAAATTTCTTCGAGGACGAGGGCGGGGCCGAGGCGTCAAATGACATCGCCTCGGTCTGGGTGAAGGAGAACCTGGCCAACTACTTCCCGCTCCCCGCAGACATCACCGCAGGGAAGGTGATGGTGAAGGGCGAAAGGGTGAGCTGAGACTCTGCAAGATGTTGGTTTAAGGCCAAAAGAAGGGAAACGGCCCGAAGGAGGCTGAACCAGGGGTTTGTGGGATAGGGAGGCGATGAGTACCCTCGGCCTCGACCACCTCGACCTCTGGCAGATTCACGACTTCAGGGCGTTGCGGACGTATTCATAACGCTCCTTCTTAGTTCTACCTTACTAAAACACCTCCTCGCCGGTCCTAACCCTGATCGACCTCGCCACCGGGATCACAAAGATCCTGCCGTCGCCGGGCTTTCCGGTCCTGGCAGCGGCGGAGATCGTCTCGATCAGCTCGTCTACGACCTCGTCCTTCACGATCAGCTCGATCCTGACCTTGGGGAGGAGGTCGACGTCCATCGTCCTGCCCCTGAACTGGAGCTTGATCCCCTTCTGCTCACCCCGGCCCGTCACTTCGGAGACGGTCATGCCCACAAAGCCCTTCTCCTCCAGGGCCTTCTTGACCTGATCCAGCCTCTCTGGCCGGATCACGCCCTCAACCTTCATCATCGCTGATCTCCTCACTTGCCTTTCGCGCTTTCGCTCGCTTCCCGCATGTTCGCTCATCATTCTCTGGCTCCTCCTCCCGCCCTTTCCCCCTAAGCATAGGCCTTCTCGCCGTGCTGGGATATGTCCAGGCCCACGTACTCCTCGTCCTCAGTTACCCGCAGGCCCATCGTCGCATCGACGACCCTCGCGAGAGCGTAGGTCACGACGAAGGCGTAGACGACCGCGGCCACTGCGCCGATCACTTGGGCGATGAACTGGTCGACGTTCCCCTGGAGGAGGCCGGAGTATCCGCCGATCGCCTCGACAGCGAAGATTCCCGTGGCGACGGCGCCCCAGAGGCCTCCGACGCCGTGGACTGCCCAGGCGTCCAGGCTCTCGTCCAGGCCCTTACCCACCCTGAATAGAAGGGCCTTGTAGCAGAGGACGCCGGCGACCGCGCCGATGGCCAGAGCCGAGGCGGGGTCGACGAACCCCGCCGCAGGAGTAATGGCTACGAGGCCAGCTATCCCTCCGCTCACCATCCCAAGAGCGCTGGGTTTGCCCCTGATCCAGGAGGCGAAGAGCCACGCGAGAGCGCCAGCAGCCGCGGAGGTGTTCGTCACCACGAAGGCGTTTGCGGCAAGGCCGTCGGCCGCGAGAGCGGAGCCGGCATTGAACCCGAACCACCCGAACCAGAGGAGGGCTGCGCCGAGCATCGTCATGGGGATGTTGTGGGGCTCCATGTCCTGGTCGCCAAATCCGATTCTCTTGCCGATTACGAGGGCGAGAGCGAGGGCGCCGAATCCGGAGCTTATGTGGACGACGGTCCCCCCGGCGAAGTCCAGGGCCCCAAGATCTCCAGCCCAGCCTCCGCCCCAGGCCCAGTGGGCGAGGGGGTCGTATACCAGGGTCGTCCAGAGGAGGCCGAAGACGATGAACGAGCCGATCCTCACCCTCTCAGCCACTGCAGAGGTTATTATCGCGAGGGTGATCCCCGCAAATACGAGCTGGAAGGCCATGAAGAGGAGGCCCGGTATCGTCCCATCCCCTGTGTCCATCCCCACGCCCCGGAGCCCCAGGAAGTCGAGGCCTCCTATGAAACCCGCTATGTCCGTCCCGAAAGAGAGGCTGTAGCCCACAAGCACCCACTGGACGCTGACCAGGGCCAGGGCCAGGAAGGAGAGGCCGATCATGGAGACGACGTCCTTCTTTCGGACGAGGCCTCCGTAGAAGAGCCCGACTCCCGGCGTCATCAGCATCACCATCGCCGTTGAGACCAGGACCCAGGCCGTATCGCCGCTGTCTAAAACCATTATTCACCACCAATCGATTTTGCAGGTTCGCCGTCTCTGAATTGACCATTAAATCCGTACGGCTTAACCGACGGCCAGAATAGGTATCGAGGATTTAAAAAGAGATTTGATAAAGTTTCATAGTGTTTATGAAAAGAGCTTAATGGGTATGTTCTCGTCTTAGCTAAGAAAATCGAGATCTTCTGCCATCTACATTGTGGCAGCTCAAATATTTCCGGGAGCGTTCCGACCCACCACTGCTCAAATCTGCTGGCATACTATCGATTTTTATATTATATGTTTGGGCAGGTTAAACGGTTGATATCGCTAAAAGAAAGATGGCGTTTCAAGTACTGCCAGAGATGATTTCGCTTTTTCGCTCATTTCGAAAACAAGATCTCGATCCTCATCTTCGACAGATCCTCTCTGATCTTCGCCCGACTTCCCATCCTGGAGAGGATGTCTTCCAGCTCAGTTCTGATGAACTTCTTCGGCATGTCGTATCCCAGGATAAGGGTAAAGTCTTTCTCGGAAACCTTGCTCAATTTGAAGAGGTTGCAGGCTTCAAGCCTCCTTAAAACTACTCCCACATCGTGGTTTTTGTGCATGAACTCCTCGGCGTGAGCTTGAGTAACCCTTTTGTGCATCTCCCAGAACTTCTCATTGTCCCCGTGGGACTCGATGAATTTTAAAAACAATATCCAGTGATCCATGTCCAGGATGATGTGCTCGCCGTCCGAGAGCATCTCCGAGTAGGTGTAGATCCTTTCGTCGTCGACGGATTCGAAGAGGGCTTTGTGTCTGCTGTAAAACCTCAGCGCCGTTCTCATCAGCTCGCTCTGAGACACTGGATGATCCTTCTTCAGATCTCTGAATATGGCTGCCGTTTCGTCGTCGAAGGAGATTGTGACCACGAATTTTTCCGGCACTTTCGAGGAAGTCCGATCATTTTCTCTCATGGTTGAACTCCTTGATAAAGCTCGGTCTCGGGAGCGCCGAAGGGAGAGCCAAATTGTCTTCGGTCCAGTTTGGCGCATCTTCGCCCATTTGCCGCCTTTCGCCCCGTTTGACTTCACCGAAATAGCGCCGATTTCCGACCTCCATGGATCTAGTTGCATTTTTTTGCACCCAGAGTTATATGGAAGTATTTGTGATATCTTAATATAAATTAAGACAAATTATGAATTATCCTTTAGACATTATTTATTTCACTATATCTATTTATTAGGATTTAAAGTAAAATATCGAAGAATAATGAGCCATTTATCTAATAATTAATCATTATGTTGTAAAGCCTCCATCGAACCCGTTGAAGGCGAAAGTAATCCGGAGGGATTACGTCTAAAGCCTCCGATCATAATTTGACGGCGATCTCCTTTCAACACAGGAAGGCCGGACGGGCGGAAGACGCCGCGGCTCTCCTTTTTCGATCGCTAAGGGCGGGAGGGGGAAGGGGTCCCTGTAAAAGCGGAGGGATCGGGATTTGCAAGGTGTGAAGGCAAGAAAATCCCAATACTTCGATTTAGGTAACCCCCTCAGACATGGCCCAGCCCCATACCCTCCTTTATCTATATCGCCTCTCCCGGCATAACCCCCTCCCAGCCGCCGGGGGGAGCGTCAATCAGAACGTCCCCATGGCTCCAGAGACCGGATTGGGGGAGAGATCTGGTGCCTATCAGGGCGACGGCGTCGATCTCGTTCCAGCCTGAGACCCTATTCGTATCCAGGATGATCCTGATCCGGTCGGACGTAAAGTCGGAGTCTATCTCGATCGCGGAGATACGGGCCTCCGTCGCCGGTTCCATACTGCCCTCCCAGGCGAGTTGGCGCTCGCCGTTCAGGTCGTAAATCTCGATTCCAGCGATCGCCCCAGGGTTGAAGGTCTCATAGATATCGATCCGGCTGATCGAGACGGGGACCTCATACTCGAGGTCGAGCCACTGGATGCCGTCATCTTCTTCCAGCGAAGCCCAGGCGGTCCTTATATCCCCGTGATCGGGATAGGTGTCCGGCTCTCCCGTCGCCTGGAGGGCGGCCCATCCGGTGGACGAATACTCGCTGCTGGCGGTGGCACGGGCAGCCCACTGGCGGAGCTCATCGGCATCGGCCCCGTCTACAGGATCTCCGAGAGCCCTCTCAACGCAAACTACTTGGGGGTCCATAGTTGGTCGCTTGTACCATAACCTCGCCACGTTGGGGCTCGCCTGGTTCAGCATGGAGCTCAGCGTCCACGGGTCCACCTCCTCCAGCGTTCCGCTCCAGACGTCGAAGAGGTAGCTCTTCCCGCCCGTCAGGGTGAAGGGCCCGTAGGCCTTCCAGTCATCTGATACCCCGATTTCGCCGGAGGCCCTCTTTCCAGACCAGATTAGATATGTTCCGGGGTCCAATAGGGGTCCCGCTGTGTATCTGTCAGTTTTGCTGGCCCCGATGTCCATGTAATCCACCACCGGCGAGGGTAGGGGGTAGGAACTCTGGCATGGCGCATCCTCCCTGCAATCGAAGTCGGCACACTTCGGCTTTCCTCTGGCGGGACCCATCTCTTCCGACCCGTCGACGCTCCCATCGGAGAAATAACTCTGAATATCGTATATTACGACCCCCCCTATCAGCCCATGGGCGTCTGATCTCCACGAGTCCGTCCCGATCAGGACCGTCGAGTAGTTGGGGTTGGTCAGCCCGCCGGTATGGGTGTTCGTTCCCCTAAGAATCCCATCGACCCAGATCTCCACGCCCCCGGGCCCCCAGGTCCCCATGACATGCCGCCATTCGCCTATGAAATCATCTGGAGGTATGCCGCTATCTGCCACCTTCCATCCGCCAGCCCATATCATGAAGACCAGGTTTTTGGAGTAGCTGCTGTGGGTGCCCAGGTAGAACCCGTCGTCGAAGCTTCCGCCGTACTCCCTCCCGGACGCCGCCAGGACGAAATTTTTAGGGGCCGACTCAAGATTGATCCACATCTCGATGGCCCCCTGACTGAGGGCCCTCGTTGGGTTCTGGTGGACGTTCCCGACCCTCACATAATCTCCGCTTCCGTCCAGCTTCAGGGCCGGACTGTTGTTCTCTTCTGATACGAAGGATGCGTTACCAAATAATTCACCGGGATGCCGTCCGGTCGCGTCGTCAGCATTCCCATCGAAGAAGCTGTAGAGGGCGACGATCTCGTCCTCCATCTCTTCGGATGGTGTGGCGATAGTTGAAGCCGCCAGCAACGCCAACGATGTCAAAATCAGCATCATTTTCATGGCGATAACCTCTTTCAAGAGACAAGTTGTTTTAAGGTAGAATAATCTTTTCTATTATTTCAGTGATCGTGGCACCGTCATCCTTCACCGTATCGCCTCTCCACCTCGTCCAGAAAACGGGCCATTAACCGATTCATTTTGGGTATCAGTCTGGCTCCGGCTAGGATCTCCTCTTCGCTTTGGACATAATCGCCGCCGCCCGAGAGCTCGTTGGAGCAGTTTTTAATTAGCTCATCGATGCTATCCATGGAAGACTCCAGGTGGAACTGCAGGCCAATGGCCTTTCCGACCTGGAAAGCCTGATTTATGCAGGCATCGCTCTCCGCCGTCCGGACAGCGCCCGGCGGGACCTCGAAGGTGTCGCCGTGCCACTGGAGGGCGACGAACCTCTCGGGAAGGACGCCGAATATCTCAGACGTTTGCGCCTCCGGCGTCAGGCTGACGGGGTACCAGCCGATCTCACGATATTTGTTTTTTCGCATCTTTCTGCCCAGGATGTCGGCGATGAGCTGAGCCCCAAGACAGATCCCCAGGACGATCCTCCCCTCTTCGATCGTCTTTTTGATAAATTTCTTCTCCTCTTTGAGCCAGGGATATCTCCCGTCCTCGTAGATGTTCATGGGCCCGCCCATGATCACTATCCAGTCGAACTTCTCGGGATCGGGAGGTGTTTCGCCCTCAAAGAGGAGGGTCCTCGATATAACGTGGCCCTTATTTTTCCCCCAATCCTCGATCGTCGCCATGTCCTCGAAGGGGACGTGCTGAAGGTAGTGAAGCCTCATACCTCGTCACCAGGATGCTTTTCGAATTCTCCTATCAGCTCATAGGAAGCATGGTTTCGCCTTATGCGCAGCAGATCCGACTAGCTCTGGACCCACCGGCAAATCTCTACATCCCCAGCTCTCGAGACCTGGCGTAGGCGGCCTCTGCTTCGGTGTTCCTGCCGAGAATTTGGAGAGATGCACCCTTGTTCTTCCAGGCCGCGGCATCCTCGGGGTCCAGCCCGATGACCTTGTCGTAGGCTTCGATGGCCTCGATGTGTCTGCCCAGGTTCCTGAGAGCAAGGCCTTTGTTGTTCCAGGCGTGGATGTACTCGGGATCGAGGCTGATGGCCTCGTCATAAGCCACTATTGCCTCTTCATATTTTCCCAGGTCATAGAGGGCGACTCCTTTGTTATTCCAGGCCTGGGCATACTCGGGATCGAGGCTGATGGCCTTATCGTAAGCCTCGATCGCTTCAGGGTATTTGCCCAGATCATAGAGGGCGACTCCTTTGTTGATCCAGGCGTTGGCATCCTCGGGATCAAGGCTGATGGCTTCATCGTAGGCCTGGATCGCCTGAGTATGATTGCCCAATTCGCCGAGAGCGATGCCTTTGTTATACCAGGCGTGGGCGTAGTCTGGGTCAAGCTCGATGGCCACATCATATGCCCCGATCGCCTCATCGTACCTGCCCAGGTCCCTCAGGGCGACGCCTTTGTTGTTCCAGGCGTAGGCATCCTCGGGATTAAGCCCGATGGCTTTATCGTAGGCCTGGATCGCCTCTTCGTATCTTCTCTGATCGTATAGTGCGAGGCCTTTTCCGACCCAGGCCAAAGCTGACTCTGGGTTCAGCTTCAGTGCCTCGTCATAACGGTGAGCCTCAATGAGGGGTCCGACCGTTCTCTGATCGCCGATATCTGCGAGCGTCGATGCAGCTCTCGCCCGGACATCGGGGTCTTCATCTTTCAGAACCGTGATGAGGACATCTGCGGCGGGTTCGCCGATTTTGACTAGGGCTTCTGCAGCCGTCTCCCGGACCCCGGGGTCACAGTCCCTCAAGGCTGCGACGAGAGGATTGACGGCCTCGGGATCGCCGATCTTGCCTAGGGCCTTGACTGCTCCCCCTCGAACCCCTGAGTCCGTATCTTTTAGGGCGAGATACGCGAGGGGCTCGATGGCGTCGGGATCGCCGATTTCGCCGAGAGACTCCGCAGCCCCGAGTCGGACGGTCTCCTCCTCATCCTTTATGATCTCGATGAGAGGGCCGACGGCCTCGGGATCGCCGATTTTCCCGAGGGCTTCTGCAGCCTCACCTCGGACCGCTGCATCTTTATCTTTTAGAGCCGTTATGAGGGGGCCAATAGTCCTGGGATCACCAATCTTGCCTAAAGAAATCGCAGCCAACGATCGGACCCTCTCGTCCTCGTCCTGGAGTGCGGAGATCATAGGGTCTACCGCCCTGGGATCGCCGATGATGCCGAGAGCGAATGCGGCGTTGGCCCTGATATCTGCCTGCCCGTACTTCAGATCCAATATGAGATCGTCCACCTCGTCCGACGCGGCGGGTGTCGCCAGCGCCGCCAGCATCAGCAGGCCCAAAATGAGCTTTTCCTCCGTCTTGACCCCCTCGCTCGTGGACAACCATTCGGTTACGATCCACTAAAAATGCTTCGGTACCGCCACCTCAGAGTTAACTCCTGAAGAAGGGAACTGGTAAGTAAAAGGTGGTGAGGACGCGCAGACATGGCGGATGTTTGAAGAGAGAGGAACATGATCCAGGGCAGTGCTCGCAAGATCAGATACGAGAGGGCTGCAGCACTGTTGAAGTTGAAGATCATCCATGCCTTTGGGCATGAAGCGGTCGGGCGGGGGTTAGCTCCCTCTTGATGGGACTCGTCCATATCTATTTATTCCAAAACGTGGCCGTTCATCCGGGTGGCACTCCATGGGTCGTTTCGCAGTTGAATCCATAATTTTGCTGATCGCTTTCTGCTCTTTGTCCCAGGCGGCGACGATCACCGTGGGCGAGAAAGGTTGCGATTTCTATAGAATAGAAGCCGCCCTCGACTCGGCGAATCCCGACGACGTGATCGAGGTTCACAGCGGCGAGTACTGGGTGAACCTGAACATAACCACCCCCTTTCTCACCCTCCGAGGAAACGACACCGGCGGCGGGACGCCCGTCCTCCGGGCTGGAAGCTCCACCGCTGAGATCGAGAGGACCTCCCCCGGACTGACCGAGATGGTCGAGATGAGCGGCGGGACTGCCGTAGCCATCAGGGCAGATTTCGTCACCGTCGAGAGTTTCGTCATCACCGGCGTCACCTGGCCGATACCTTACGACACCGGCGAGCATAGAGACGCCATCGGCCACGCCGGGATAAAGGTCTACTCCGACTTCAACAAGATCGCCAACAACACCTTCGTTGGAAACGACCTGACCGCCATAGGACTGATGAACGCCAGCAACAACCAGATCATCGGAAATACGATCAAGGACGTCTCTTTCGGCTACGCGATGAACCTCTACAACTCTCACGCCAACAACATCGAGAAGAACACCATCGTCCAGAACGACTGGGGTATCGAGCTTCAGCGAAGCGACTCGAACACCATCACGGAAAACGAGATCTGTGAGAGCGCCAACGACGGGATCTGGGCCGTAAATTCCAACTACACCATGATAACCGAGAACATCATCAGCAGAAACGGCATCGAGAGCAAGTACGAAGGGAACGGGAAGGGTATATCCCTGGTGGGGTCAGAAGGCCTCATCGCCAACAACGTCATCTCCTTCAACCGGGACCACGGGATATACATCCAGAGCATCTTCTGGGAGTACTGCAGCGAGCCTCCCTGCGGGGCCGAGGAGTCTTACGAGAACCTGGTCATCGGAAACCGGATCCAGGGGAACGGAAGAGACGGGGTCCGGCTGGAGAAGACCTGGAGGAACAACGTCATAGACAACAACATCACCTCCAACCACGGAAACGGGATCAGCTTCATTCAGAGCCACAACAACACCGCGGATCTGAACAACGTCACCAGAAGCGATCACGGAATCTTCCTCGACCGGTCAAACTACACTAAGGTGAATAACAACACCATAGCGGAGGGGGAGAAGACCGGGATCTTGTTCTGGTCGACCATCGGAGCCTCGGCCTACAACAACACCATCCTCGATAGCCCCGTCGGCGTATCCGTCGAGGAGTCCTCTTCAGGCCTCGCCATCACGGAGAACAGGATCAGGAACGCCACCGAGGGGATGAACATCTCCGGCGGGTCGAGGGAGAACCAGGTCACCGGAAACAACGTATCTTCCTCGGATGTGGGCGTGATCCTCGTCGGAGCAACCCGGAACCTCATAACCGGAAACGTGATCTTCGATAGCATCCTCGGGATCGTCGCCGACTTCGCCTCAAGAGGAAACTCGATCTATGGAAACGACCTCTCCGGAAACGGCGAGGCGGCGAGGGACGAGGGGGATAACCTATGGGACGACGGGTCGAGGGGGAACTATTACGGACCCGGCTCCTGCGCCGACGGTGACGGCGTCTGCGAAGGATCTCGCAGCATACCCGGCGGGAAGAATGTCGACCGGTTCCCGCTGGCGAGGCGGGCGGGGCCGTGACGTGGACGGATTTTTAGGGGCTAATCCGCCCCCAGCTTTTCAAGAGCTTCTCTAACCGCCTCTCTGACGTCAACGTTGTTGTCATCCATAGCTTCGACTAGAGGTTTGATCGTTCTAGGATCGTTTATCTCGCCCAGAGCCTTTGCTGCATTCAGCCGGACCCACTCGTTTTCATCATTTAGAGCCTCGATGAGAGGATCGACGGCCCTGGGATCGCCTATCAAGCCGAGAGACATCGCTAGCACTGTTTCTGACCACCCAATCTTCATCTTTTAGGGCTCCGATAAGTGGTTCTACCGCGTTTTCATCTCCAATAAACCCAAGAGCGATTGCAGCATTGGACCGGACACTTTTTTTCTCATCAGCGAGGACCTTGACTAAAGGATCGATGGATCGGTTATCACCGATTTTTCCAAGAGAGAGCGCAGCATAAGATCGAATAAATTGGTCTTCGTCATCGAGGGCCTTGATCAATGGTTCAACGGCCGGAGTTCCGATCCTCCCCAAGGCATATGAGCTGCTCTCTCGTACCTCTAAGTCCTCAATAGCCAATTCTAAGTTCGAGGTCTCCCCATTCTTACCTTTGAATGCCTTGATCAGGGGCTCGATCGATATGGGGTCACCAATTTCTCCAAGAGCCCGAGCGGCTTCTGATCGGACTTCATACTACTCGTCGTCGAGGGCTTCTATTAGCGGGTTGACGGCTCTAGGATCGCCGATCCGACTCAGTGAAAATGCTGCTAACTGTCTGACCATCGAAACTGAGTCGTTCAAAGCCTCTATGAGAGGATTTACAGTCTTGGCATCACAAATCCTTCCCAAGGCAACAGCAGCACCCACTCTCACCCTGTCGTCCTTATCGTTGAGGGCTTTTATTAGCGGTTCGATGGCGCTTGCATCTCCAATCTCCCCCAGGGACATGGCGGCATCGGCTCTCGTACGGCCGTCATCATTTCCCATGAGAACCTGGATTAGAGAATGAACCTTCTCTGAATTATTAATGTCAGTTATATCCTCTGAGTTCCTATTGTCAACACGTTCGATTCTATCGACCTCATTTTCGCCGCCGGCATATTGAACGCTTCCAAGCATATTCTTTCATCCAACACCTTTGATTACTTCGGGAGCGCGGAGGGTCACGAATACCCCGACCTTTAGGTCGGGATGAAGTGAACCCTCGCCCGGTTTTCATATTTTCTTAAATTGATTAACAAGTCTCCTACGGAAGCCGAAAGCAGCGTCACAATAATTTTTGAGGAGGAGATTTGGGCAAACGAAGACTCGACGATTTCGGGTTCCGTCAAACCGGGGCGCGCGGCCCGAAGCATACCCCGCCCTTTAGGGCGGGGTGGCCGCGCGCAGTTTGATTGAATGCTTAGACTTTAATATAATATTATTCTATACTATTTATGTTTTGTAAGAAAAATGCCAGACCGAGATGCGTGATTTGCCCTCTAATATGGTCAGGGGATCTTCGATTGGACGAGTGTGGAGGTCTATCTGAGGATGAATAGCTGCGAGAACATCCGTCAAGGCAACGATACTGTTGGGAGGGAGATCTCGAAGGCGATCGGTGAGGATTCTCGTCGCAGCGGTCATCCTCGATGTCGAGGACAGCAGGCCCATCGTCAACACGGGCTATGGACTTGAGCGATCCCTCTGAGGAGATCTGCAGGCTGGGCGACGGCCGCAGACGGGGGCGATTGAGGCTGGATCTCCTCCCGTCCTCGCTCAGGTCCCGCTCCGAAGGGATGCGTATCGCCAAATTTATAATGTTTAATCGTTACTATTATAGTCTGAGAGGGGCGAGTATGAGGGCCTCTCGACTACCGATATGATGGACAGATCTCATATCTCCCTCTGCCTGAGTTGCGCCCTCTCCTGCCCGTGGCCCCTCTCCCTTCAGCCCTCGAACCGCTGGCATCGGTCTATAGGGCCCCGGATGAATGCCGGCCTTCAGGGATCCTCGGAGCTTCCGACTCCTCAAAACAGAAGGTACAGACCCCGTCCCCCTTGCAGATCTGCGACTCGAGGCTGAAGGATATCCTCCTGGCTCCGTCCCCGAACTCCTCCGCCCAGGTGGCGTACTCGACGTTGCAGATCGTAGTTCCCACCCTCTCGGATAGAGGCTCTCGGCCGGATCTCACGAGAAGCTCGTGCCATGGGCACTTTGATATGATCAGCCTCAGGAGGCGGCCGTCTTCATCCATCTTTGCCTCAAAATCGAACCCCTCCACCGAGTGCTTGGCAGAGATGCACCTAGCAAGCCCCTCTATCCCCTTATCGGCCTTCAGCATCGTCCTCAAGGTCCGGGCCTGGATCTTGGGGAAGATCGACCAGACCAGGCGATCGATCTTTAGGGCTTCATCAAAGCCGAAGAGCTCCTCGACCTTCATGAACCAGAGGCCGTCCACCGAGGTGTAGCTCTTTCGGAAGTACTCCGCCTTTTCGGCGTCCGTCAGATTCTTCACTTTTTCCATATCCTCAGACCCCCCTCTTCTCAGGTCTTCTCGACGTGTCGCAGTTCGACGGCGATTCCCCTCGTCGACTCGACCATCTCCCAGCCGCTCATTCTAGCTTTGCCCACGCCGAAGGCGGCCTCGCCCATCACTATCACTTCATCTCCGGGCCTGATTTGGTCGTCGGCGTCGGTCACCCCCGGGGCCAGGACGTCGCCCCTGGGCAGAAAGTCGCCGATCTCGACGATGTAGCCTCCCAGCGAAAGGAGCCTCTTTGCGCCCTCGATGGAGAGGGCGATGGTGCCGTTGGGCGTTAGGGCGGCTAGTGCCTCTCTATCGGCAGACTGAAGCTCCCTCCCCCTGACCCTAACATCTCCTGTCAGAAGGGCAGAGCTTGCGTCCCGACCGAAGTGATAGTCTGCAAGGGCCCTGAACCTCTGGATCGGGTATCCTTCGAGGCGTCTTGCGTCTCGGGTCGCCTCGACGGCCGCCTCCTTCAGCCTTGCCAGGGAATCCCCGTCGGTCCCCCCCCCGGTGTAGACGGCATCGATCCCGTGCTCCTCCAACATCTCCCGAAGCTCCCCTTCCAGGTGGGCGACGACCCTCTGGCGAGTGTTCCTCTCGAGGTAAGCGTCGAGACAGCTCAGAATCCAGGCCCTCTCCTCTCGGTCCCACCTGCCGGTGACGGGCACATCGTAGCTGGCGGCGGGATAGACCTCCTCCAGCTCTCTTGGGACCAGCGCCAAAGGTGATGTGATGACCAGCTCGTGAAGCCTCCGCCTGGTCTCGCCGAGGGCCATGGCGAAGAGCCGGTGCGATCGCGAGGTGGAGTAGGGCTTTCTTGCTGAGCAGGGTAAAAGAAGGAGGACGTCACCGTCTGGAGCCCTGTACCTCTCCAGGACCCGTCGGGCAAACCTCGTCACCTCCACTCTCGTGAGCGACTCTGCACAGTTTGCGTACATGGTACTTCTTCTGGAAACGGGCGTCCTCTGCTCCAGGTACTCGTGCTCCTGGTCGAGAAGCCTCAACGCCGTCGTCTGTTCTGGCGTAACCCTTACCTGCCTCTCGACGTACTCGCGGATCGTCCCTGCCCGGATCATCTCCTGCACGATGAGAAGTTCCTCCTCCAGCTTCAGGAGGTTGTGCTCTGCGATCATTTTAGGGTCTCGGCCCCCCCCCTCCATCGCCCTGCAGAAGCTGCAGCGGCAGGGCAGTTTTTTCAGCTCCTCGATGGGCCAGACGCCGTCACGAAGGTGGTATCTCCCCAGAAGACCGTCGACGACGACCCTCGTTCCATCCACCAGGTCAACTCCAAGGTATATCAGAAGGGCGAGGTTTGCGGGGGTGGCGAGAGCTGGGGTGTATAGGGCCGAATCGGGCGGTTTCATCCTTCTTATCTTCAAGATCGCGGCCACCAGCTCTCTTGGGTTATGAAGGGACCCTGCAGCCCCGACAACGCGTACGTCGGATGCGGGCGGTACTTTCCTTAAAAGAGGGTGGACGACGAAGCCTGAAGGGCCGTCCGTCGGGGTCGCGGGCACCGAGAAGGGCGGTTCGATGTGAAAGGGGACGGCCACGTGGGGTCCGATTACGATCTTGTCAGTCTTTCCAGAGAGGCTCTCTCCGGCCTTCAGAGCATCTTCGATAGATGAGAAGCCCCAGATCGGGCCCGCGAACGCGATCTCGTCCTTGGTTATGATGGCGGGAGTCTCGATCGCGTCGTCGAGACGGAGCCGTCCGAGCCTCGCAGGGCCATCTCGATTTGTCACCTCGAAGAATCTCGTCATCCGCTCCTCACCTCCTTGAGCTGGAATCCATATTTGGAAGCGTCCTTCAGCCTCAGATCGAAGGTCGCGTTGGGGTTTTTTTCCATTACCCTCATGAGGTTGGCGGTGGCCTGAGCAATCCCGGCATCGTCTGCTGCCGTCGGAACCTCGGCGTTGAGGGGTGCCGTCTCCGCCAGCTCCTTCGGATAAGGGCCGAAGGGGGGCAAAAACCAGAGGACGTGGTCGAACTCCTCTATCTCCTCCACGAGCCCGGGATCGGCCACCAGAACTCTACCAGATAGCTCGATCCGGTCGATCCGCGACCCGTACCTCAGAACCTCCGGCCTCTTCGCCGACTCAGGCCCGAGATAAAAGCAGGTCGATCGTGAGGCGGGGTCGAGCCCCTCGATCCAGTCCGCGTGAGATCCCAGGGCTCTGAGGCCATCCATCATCTGCGGATGAGATCTGCACCTCCTCTCGACCAGCTCCCAGAGGCTTCCCTCCCAGATGCTCTGTCTCACCTGGCGGATCTCCGCCAGGGAGACGAAGAGGTTGTGGCGGGCGAGAAGCTCGATCTTATGGGGGTCATTTGCCAGATCCTCAGGAGCCCGGTTCCTGCAGATCTCGCAGCAACAGGGCAGGTACTTCAGATCCTCTAGGTGGTGGGTGCCGTTTGTCGAGAGGTAGCGGCCCTGCCTCGCATAGAGGGCGTAGGCCGCAGAGTCGAAGAGGTCACACCCGAGGGCCGCGGCGAGGGCGAACATCATGGGGTGGCCCGCACCGAAGAGGTGGACTGGGAAGGCGGGACCCAAACCCTTCTTGGAGGCTGCCACCACATCCACCAGCTCGCCAAACCTATAGGCCTCCATCAGGGGAACGACGGCCCCCACAGGGCAGACGTCAAACCCGATCTCTTTGATCCGTCGGGCTGCCCTGAACCTAAGGTCGAGATGGTTCGATCCCTGGATCGGCCCCGCCAGGAGCGCTCCTCCATCCTCCCATAAATCGCGCGCCTCGGAGAGCCGTCTTTCCGTCTCCGAGAGCTCCGCCTCGGCCCTCGCCCTCAGGACGTCTGGGGGCGTCGGTATGTCCAGGGGGACGCAGACGTCGGATCCTATCGACCTCTGGAACTCGAGGATCTCCGAGGATGCTACCTCGATATCGCCGTAGACCGAGAGCTGGAAGGCGCCCGAGTCGGTCATGATGGGCCCGTGGAACCCCAGAAGCTCGTGCACGCCGCGTCTTTCCGCCATCTCTTTGAGCTCAAGATCCTGGTTTATGATGTAGCTGTTGGTAATCAGTATCTCTGCACCCATCCTCTTCAGATCGGCAGGTTCGATCAGCCTGAGGTGGGGATTGACCACGGGCATCAGCGCAGGGGTCTCGACGACGCCGTGAGGCGTTCGAAGCCTGCCGATCCGACCTGCCAGATCTTTGTTCAGGATTTCAAAACAATCTGGCATGGCCCCATCTCACTGCAGATAAGGCATAAATAGGTTGGTACTGATCAGGGATTGTCGCATCGCGATTTCGATAAAAAGTGGTGGTGATCAAACTTGAAATGTGAAATTACAATTATGCTGGTCTGTCTCGTGGGATCTGCGGCAGCGGCAGGCTATACCACGACCCAGAGTGCTTTCCTCATGGGAGAAAACCCGGTAGTGGGCTCGATGGACGAATCTCGATTCGAAGATTACGCCGATATGTACTGGTCTTCTTACATCTCCAACCCCCGCGTGACTCAAACGACGCCCTTATTGGCAAGACAGATGATCGACGTCGAGAATACCCTGTTCTTCTGGATGACAAACTTTCCCTTCAACGTCTCAGCATCCTCCTTTGGCGACGGAGCGACGAGGACAGTTGGAGCCGTGAGCCCGAGATATGATTTCGCTGCGGGAAGCACCTGGTTTTACACCTCAGCCATGCCTGTTGAAGACTCCTCTTTCGGGCAGGCAAACCAGACCACCCAGAGCCCGGTGCAGAGGAACAGGCAATTTCTGACCCAGGAAATAAATAATAAGTTCGGCCTGTGAAGGGGCAGGCCGGCGATCTTTTCATTTCACCTCTTTTTCCGGACGGTATAGGGAAGAAGGCCTCCGGCGACGGCGATCTTCCTCTGGCGCTCGCTCAGGTCTGTCTTAAAAAGGACCCTCTTTCCCGCGGTTCTGTCGAAGGCTTCGACCACCCCGTCGCCCCTTTCGATGGCATCCCTGATGCCGGCTATCTCCACATCGTCGTCCCTCTTCAGAGAATCGTAATCTGATTCCTCCACGAAGGTGAAGGGCACGATCCCGAAGTTTACGAGGTTTGCTGCATGGATCCTCTCTATCGACTTCGCCATCACCGCCTTGACCCCCAGATACATGGGGCAGAGGGCAGCGTGTTCTCTCGAAGATCCCTGGCCGTAGCTCACCCCGGCCGCGACCAGGTTGTGAATGCCCCGGTCCCTCTGATCGGCCGCCCTTCTGCTGAACTCGGGGTCCAGGGGCTCAAATACGAACTCTGAGTACTTGGGCACGTTCGACCTGTACTTCAGACGGGAGCCCGCGGGCATGATGTGGTCGGTGGTGACATAGTCCTCCACCTTGATGGTGATCTTCCCTCGCAGGTCCTCGGGCATGGGGTCGTTGATGGGAGGCTCACCGATGTTTGGGCCGCGATAGATCGAGACCTTCGCACGCTTGCCCTCCGGCAGGGGTGGGATGATCATGCTGTCGTCGATTTTGAAATGTTCTGGCATCCTGACCTTTGGAAAGATCATATCCAGGTTTCTTGGGTCTACGATCTCGCCTTTTAGCGCTGCCGCCGCCGCCACGACGGGGCTTGCCAGGTAGACGTTGGCGCTTTGGGTTCCGGATCTTCCCTTGAAGTTTCTGTTGCTGGTCCTGATGGAGATCGAGTCGGTCTTGGGAGACATGCTGTTTCCTATACAGAAGCCGCAGGCAGACTCGAGGATCCTCGCGCCGAAGGCGAGGAGGTCGCCGAGGCCACCGTTCTCAGCGATCATCATGAGGACCTGTCTCGATCCTGGGGCCACTCCCAGGGTGACTCCGGGGACCAGGCGACGTCCTTTCAGCATCCTCGCGACGGTCATCAGGTCGACGTAGGAGGAGTTGGTGCAGGACCCGATCATCACCTGGTCGACTGCCATCCCCTCGACGTCGCTGACAGGAACGATCTTCCCTGGACTGTGAGGGGCTGCCATCAGAGGTTCCAGATCTGAGAGGTTGATATCTAATTCGCGATGGTACTCTGCGTTCTCATCAGCTTCGAGGGGGACCCATTGCTTCTCCCTATCCTGGGCAGCGAGGAACTTCCTAGTCTCCTCGTCGCTGGGAAATATTGATGTGGTTACCCCTGTCTCCGCGCCCATGTTAGTTATGGTGGCCCTCTCCGGCACTGAAAGGGCGCGAGCCCCCTCTCCACCGTACTCGCATACGCACCCCACATTCCCCTTGGTGGTCAGCTCATCGAGCACCTTTAGAATCACGTCCTTGGCCGTAACCCAATCGGGGGGCCTTCCCTCTAGGTTGACTTTGATCACTTTGGGGCAGGTCAAAAAGTAAGCTCCTCCCCCCATGGCCACTGCAACGTCGAGCCCGCCCGCCCCCATGGCTATCATGCCCAAGCCCCCGCAGGTGGGGGTGTGGCTGTCGGATCCTAGGAGGGTTCTTCCGGGCCGGCCGAATCTCTCCAGGTGTACCTGGTGACAGATCCCGTTTCCAGGCCTCGAGAAGTGGATTCCGTACCTCTCAGCGATCGTCTGGAGATATCGGTGATCGTCGGCGTTCTCAAACCCCACCTGGACTGTGTTGTGGTCCACGTAGGAGACGGAAAGCTCCGTCTCTATCTCGGAGAGGCCCATCGACTCGAACTGGAGGTAGGCCATCGTTCCCGTTGCGTCCTGGGTCAGAGTCTGATCTATCCTTATTCCGATCTCTTTTCTTGGCTCGTAATGCCCATCGACGAGGTGCTCCCTCAAAATCTTCTCAGTCAAAGTGAAATTCATAAAAACCCTCCAAAAACCTCCGATCTTGCATCTTCTCCCCTTGATCCTGGTCGAGTCTCTCTGTTGGTATTAATAACCGACGCGAAAATTCTGGATTTCGACTTTCGCCTGGGCGGTCACCATGCCACAACGTTTAAATATCCGGCTGGTATTGGAGGAGTTCGCCCGTCTGGCAAAAGGGCGCGAGATTCGCGCAAACTTGTCGAGAAGGGTCAAAGTCTGAGGCCTCGTGGGTGCTAAATATCAAGCCTCCCTCGGAGTCCGAAAGGCTTAAATACGGTCCCCTGATACGGGGATAGGCTGTCCTGGTCTCCCCGGACGAGCTCCTTTGTTAGCTGAATGTTGGAGTTCGCATAT
>LDZU01010367.1_pt1 | contig 37538 bp, 38 predicted proteins | sample 615531 | NCBI WGS metagenome assembly LDZU01 (sample SAMN03408293, study PRJNA278302) | terrestrial metagenome | isolation source: oil reservoir sample SB2 | place: USA: Alaska, North Slope, Schrader Bluff formation | collected 2011-09 | reverse complement strand
ACAATGGTGCCGACGTTCTCACCACGGATGGCTTTAATGAGTGCTTCATCATCCCACAAATTCAGGACCAGGATGGGTAATTTATTTTCCATACAAAGGGATAAAGCAGTGCTATCCATTACTTCAAGACGTAGATTAAGGGCTTCAATGTAAGTTAGTTTATCGAATTTCTTGGCGCCATGGTTTTGGTTAGGATCACTGTCATAGACCCCATCCACCTTGGTGGCTTTGATGAGTACATCTGCGGTGATGTCAGCAGCCCGTAGCGCTGCCGCTGTATCGGTTGAGAAAAAAGGATTCCCCGTTCCTCCTCCAAAGATCACGACGCGCCCTTTTTCAAGATGACGGATGGCTCTACGACGGATGTATGGTTCTGCGACTGCCCGCATCTCGATCGCAGATTGAACACGGGTGGGTACGCCGATCCTTTCAAGGGCATCCATCAATGCCAGCGCATTCATGACCGTGGCTAACATACCCATATAGTCGGCAGTTGCCCGATCCATCCCCCATTTCAAACCTTCGCGACCGCGCCACAGATTACCTGCGCCGATCACGATTCCTACATCCACACCCATTGCATGAATATCACAGACGCGTTGGGCGATATTGGAAGCCTGTGCAGGGTCAATGCCGCTGCCATCTGCATCTGCTAGGGCTTCACCGCTGAGTTTGATAACGATTCGATGATATTTTACTTCTGCCATTTGTCTCCTTTCAGAAAAAAAGAGCCAACCGGGGGTTGGCTCTACTATTATTATTCTTCATCCATTTCACTGGATTCGCCGAGGGTAAAACGTGCGAACCGCCGAATAATGATATTCTCACCTGTTTTGGAAATGGTGTTGTTCAAGAGATCCTGTATGGTTAGAGAATCATCCCGGATATATTGCTGTCGCAGTAGCACGTTTTCATCCTTGAATTTCTTCAAATATCCTTCCACGATCCTTGCTACTATTGTATCAGGTTTCCCTTCTTCTTTTGCCTTAGCAGTGGCTTTGCTTTCCTGTTCCTTAATGACTTCCTCAGGGATGTCATTATCACTGACATACAGCGGATACGCGCCAGCAATTTGCAGGGCTACTTCATGCGCAAAATTGCGGAAGTCTTCTGAGCGTCCCACGAAATCGGTTTCGCAATTGACCTCAACCATCACACCTACGCGACCATCTCCATGGGAATAGATTTCAACAATGCCTTCTGATGCGGTCCGATCTGCTCGTTTGCTCGCTGTGGCTAGACCTTTATCTCGTAAAATGATTTTGGCTTTTTCAAAATCACCGTCGGTATCTTGCAGGGCTTTTCGGCAATCCAGAACACCGGCTCCACTCTCTTCGCGGAGCTGTTTGATCATAGCAGTAGTAATTTCCATTTTCTTAATCCCTCAAGTTTCTAATTCGTCCTAATTCTCTTCTTCATCGTCTGTATCGTCATTGTCATCATCATCAGCTTTGTTGCCGGTTAGCTTCGCGAGTGTGGATGCGCCTAAAAGTTCTTCATCGGAAATCTCTTCTTCGAGGACAACTTTTCTGCGGGCTGATTCAGCATCTGCTGCACCTTCCATCATAGCAGCTTCATCCAGCTCCTCCTCTTCTTTACGCATGTCTTTCCCTTCGAGAACGGCATCAGCCATTTTCCCTACCAGTAATTTGATGGCGCGAATAGCGTCATCATTTGCGGGGATGATGTAGTCAACACCGCTTGGATCACAGTTGGTATCAACCAGAGAGAGTACCGGAATTCCCCTTAGGTTTGCTTCATGGACTGCAGTATATTCGCGCATGACATCGACCACAAACAGCATATCAGGTAGCGTTTTCATGTGACGGATACCACTTAGGTTTTTCAATAACCGTTCAATGCGGCGATCGATCATTAAGATCTCTTTTTTAACCAGTTTGTCGAATTGTCCGGTCTCGCGTTTTTTCTCGAGGGTGTCCAATTCCAGAATCCGCTGGTAAATGGTTGTCCAGTTCGTGAGGGTACCGGGCAGCCAGCGTTGGGTAACATACGGCATTCCACAGCGTTCTGATTCTACTTGAATGGTTTCCTGTGCCTGGCGTTTTGTGCCAACGAACAGTACAGTACCACCTTCTGCGACCAGATCACGTACTACGTCATAGGCTTTATCAAGGTATTTGACTGTTTGCTGCAGGTCGATAATATGGATCCCGTTGCGTTCGGTGAAGATATAAGATTTCATCAAGGGATTCCATTTGTTTGTCCTGTGACCAAAGTGAACACCACTTTCCAACAGGCTCTTCATGGATACATTAGCACTCATTGGATAAACTCCTTTGCGTTTTTCCTCCGCTCTATTAATTAGATGACTGATCTCTCAGCACGCAAACTCTAGCATAGAGCGTGTGTATTTATCGCTTTTGTGGCGACGGCAGTAGTATATCATAGTTTTCGTTCCGGTAGAATATCAAGAACAAGCTTTATAATAAGAAGTCGGAAGAGAGAAGGGATCAAAATGCATTTTATCGTAACCAACGATGATGGTGTTCAAGCCCCAGGTCTTTTAGCACTGGCTCAAGAAATTCGGAAACTCGGAAAAGTTTCCGTTGTTGCCCCTGATAAAAACTGGTCTGCTTCAGGGCATGTGAAAACCATGAATCGCCCGCTTCGTGTGAAAGAAGTATTGCTGGCAGATGGCTCAAAAGCATTTGCATCCGATGGCGCCCCATCGGATTGTGTGGCGCTTCCGATTTTGGGCTTGCTGGATGAACCCGTGGATTTTGTGGTATCCGGTATCAATCCCAACGCAAATGTCGGTCACGATGTAACCTATTCGGGTACAGTTACCGCAGCCATGGAAGGGGCGATCAGCAACATTCCCAGCATTGCCATCTCGTTGGATGCCCCGGAGTTCCACAGTGGTCCGCTTGATTATGGTTCCGCAGCACAGGTAGCCAGGATCGTTGCCCAGAAGGTGCTTGAAAACAATATGCCGTCTAATGTTTTGTTGAATGTGAATGTACCCTACCTGCCCTTTGACCAGTTGAAAGGGTTTCGTGTAACCCGCCAGGGGTTGCGTGTGTACCATGATGAATTAATTCGTCGAGAAGACCCGCGTGGTCGCCCTTATTACTGGATTGGTGGCGATGTGCCGACCGGTGTGCTTGAGGAGGGAACTGATTTTGGGGTGTTGAGTGCAGGTTATGTATCCATTACGCCCATTTCGTTGGATCTCACTGCGTATGATTGTTTGGAACATTTCCAAAAATGGGATTTTAAATAACACAATTTGATCCTGAATGAAAAAAAGACAGATCATCTTACTGTTCGTGATAGTTTCTAGCTTCACGGTGGTTGAATCTGTGCAGGCAGCCCCGCTGCAAATTTTCACCGGATATGACCTCGTGGATGCTGTCAACGCGTATCGCGCTGTCAATGGGCTACCGAACTTGGTCGTTGATCCCCTGTTGATGCTTTCAGCACAGATGCATGCCGAATATCTAGCTTTTCAGGAAGGCAGCATGAGTGGGCATGTGGGTGTGGGTGGAACGGACGCAGATGCACGCGCTGCGGCATTGGGTTACCCGCAGGTACCGGGATTGGATATTAACGAGAATTGGGCTGTGCTTCCGGTGGATGCAGACCTGGATACTCTCATCCACTCCGCCTGGGGTGACTCACAACATACCCATACCATGCTGCATTGGATGGGGCAACACGTTGGCGCGGGTGTGGCTATGCAGGATGATTCAGTGGTGTACGTACTGAATGTTGCTGCGTTTTGGGGGGATGCAGGATTGACCGTGCAGCCGACCACCGATGCTTACCCTGGGCTTGTTGATGGGGATATTTCTATTTCTCAATATATTGCCCCCGTTCTGATCGCTGAACCAGATGACCAGGGCAGGGTGTATCATCAGGTTCTGCAAGGTCAAACTCTGTGGAGTATTGCAACGACTTATGGCGTTACGATCGACCAAATTCGCACATATAATGGACTCACCTCCGAAAGTATGATCTATGTCGGGCAGCGGCTTTTGGTCATGCTGGTTCCCACGCCCAGTGCGGTTCCTCCTGTGACCCAAGCCCCCTTAATAACGGATATCTCCACTTCCCAGAAGGAGAGCACGACGGACATGATAACGACGGCTTCCCCAGATGAGGCACAACCTGACCCAGCTGCCGAGGGAGGGGCTTGGGTTCTACCTGGTATTCTGCTTATTGCTGTGCTCGGTTTTGCACTGGTATTGATGGGGCAACGCCGATCATAAAACTGTCAGAAAGGTTGTGTATAATGCCTATCATGAAAACACAAAAACGCCGCTTGTTTCTCGTTGTTGCTTTCACTATTCGTTTGCTTTTTCCTGTTGCGCAAGCTTACGCTGCTTCTGCCAGCGCTTATGATGTGGTGGCTGCCATTAATGCGTTAAGAACCAAAAACGAATTAGATGAACTTGCTACCAGTGTCTCTTTAATGGCAGCAGCGCAAAATCAGGCTGCTTATCTGGCTGCAACTTATGGGGATGAGCCTCCAGGTGAAAGGGAAGGTCATATTGGGGCAGGTGGAAGTGATGCAACTGCCCGAGCTCAAGAAGCTGGCTATCCGGTTATCACAGGTGTGCAGGTTCAGGAAGTATGGGCTTTTGCAGCTTCCAGCACAAGTATGGATGTTCTGTTGGAATCGATCTGGGGCGATGAAGATAACAGCGCCATTTTGTTGCAATCCTATGCGGTGAATATCGGTGCGGGTGTCACACAGGTTGATGACATGACCTACTATGTGGTGAATATCGCGGTGGATTATGCTTCCTCTCCTGGCGGACCGGATAACCTTGCTGGCACGGAGACCCCGGAGGTCGTGCCTGTCGATGTGGCAACCCCCCAGGTAAATGGTTCCGTTATCCATACCGTGGTCAAAGGGCAGGCTTTGTGGAGTATCGCCCTTGCCTATGGTGTTACAGTCGATCAGATCAGAGTGTTGAACAACCTTTCTGCGAATGAGGTCATCTATGAGAGGCAGCAGCTTTATATCCGTGCTGCTTATACCCCGACCCCATCGCCCTCACCTACCATTACCCTCATGCCCCCTACTCGAACTCCCATTCCTCCTCAAACGCCGCAAGCCTTGTCAACGCAGATGGATCAAACAGGGAAAGACAACAATCTTACCTCATTCGGAAACGACGAAATTTTTGGGATTGCTCTGATCGTAGTGTGTGGAGCAGGGCTTGCATTTCTTGTATTTAGTATGTTGCGGAAGAAGGAATGATTCATGCTTTCTTCTCATATTCTTGCAGCACGGGTTCCAGTTTTTTCTCAAGCATCTCAAGGTTTTTTGTGATATTCAAGAGCTGCTGGCTAACCATATCGGGCAGCTGGTTATGCGCCAGATCAGGTTCATGTGTTTTAACATGTTGTTTATGAACGATGTGCCCGGGTACACCGACCACAACTGAATCACACGGGACGTCTTTGACGACCACTGCATTGGCTCCGATCCGACTGCAGCTGCCAATTGTGATATTGCCCAGTATCTTGGCACCTGCACCAATTACAACCTCATCTTCGATGGTCGGATGGCGTTTTCCTTTTTCAGCGCTGACTCCTCCCAATGTGACACCGTGAAAAATAGTCACGTTTTTTCCTATGATCGAGGTTTCACCAATCACAACACCCATTCCGTGGTCAATGAAAAAACCTTCTCCTATCCTTGCGCCCGGGTGGATCTCAATACCGGTAAAGAAACGACTGATCTGAGCAAACCAACGCGCCAGCAATTTCAACCTGTGGTTCCACAGCCAATGGTTGATACGATGATTCCAGATAGCATGTAAACCCGCGTAACACAGCACGATCTCGATTGCATTGCGTGCCGCTGGGTCGCGCTGCATGGCTGCTTGGATATCTTTTTTAATAGTCGCAAAAAGGCTCATCTTATCCCTCATTTGGACGATACAGGTCGGTGCTTAGGTAGCGCTCACCGAAAGAAGGGATGATCACTACAATCAATTTGTCTTGATTTTCGGATCTCCTGGCTACCTGCAAGGCGGCGTAAATGGCAGCTCCAGAGGAATAGCCAACCAGCAGACCTTCGAGGTGGGCTGTTTTGCGGGCTGTTTCTCGGGCTTGCTCACCTGTCACCTGGATGATCTCATCAATGATATTCGTATTAAGAATGTCGGGAATAAAACCAGCCCCAATTCCTTGAATGGGGTGTTTCCCGGGTTGGTTACCCGACAGTACCGCGGATTCGCTCGGTTCTACAGCGATTACCTGAACTCCTGCTTTTTTCTGTTTAAGAACTTCTCCCACTCCGGTAATTGTTCCACCTGTTCCAACACCAGATACGAGGATATCAACATTTCCATCTGTGTCACTCCAGATCTCCTGGGCGGTTGTCTCGCGATGAATTTGTGGGTTGGCAGGGTTTTCGAATTGATTTGGGATGTAATAACGCGCATCATCCTGTGCCATTTGTTGGGCTTTCTCAATAGCGCCTTTCATTCCTCTATCAGCCGGGGTCAGTACCAGGTCAGCGCCGTATGCTTTCAAAATTAATTTTCGTTCCTCTGAGGCACTCTCCGGCATGACCAGTGTGCAGCGATAGCCGCGTGCGGCACTGATAAACGCCAATCCAATGCCGGTATTCCCGCTGGTCGGCTCAAGGATGATCGTATCCTCTTTGAGCAAACTTTCTTCCTCAGCAGCCCGGATCATGGATAATCCGATACGGTCTTTCACACTGTGAGATGGATTGAAATATTCAAGTTTAGCTGCAATTTGAGCAGCACTACTTTCATTGATCTTGTTCAACCAAACCAAAGGAGTATTTCCTACCAGTTCTGTTATATTTTGTGCAATTCGCATGATTTCTCCAATTCTTAGTATTTAAAATCAAAAAGCCATCCTATGGAGGGTGAGAAGAAACGGGGCTCACCGCGCTGCTACCGGATGGCTCAAAGGCTCATTTTAGGTGCAGGACGATTTATGTGAAGCCCCGCGAGTTACAGATGCAATTTTTGTTCATCATATTATTGTGAATAAATATTAAAATTATCATAAAAATAGTATTCCTTTTTCAACAGATTGTCAAGATAACGGATGAAAAAAACTTTTAATCTGATACATCGTATATAAATAAGACCAAATGGAGGTGAACATGCGCAATCGAATATTTTGGGGTATTGTCCTGATCATTCTGGGGTTACTTTTCTTATTTGGATATCAGATGGGCTTACCTGTCTGGAGTCTTATCTGGCCATTTATGATTATTGTGATCGGGTGTTGGATTTTACTGATCCCCGTCTTATCTAAAGGAATGGAGATTGTGCAGGAAGAATTCTCGCTACCGCTGGAAGGTGCGCAGCAAGCAACCATCAAGATTGAGCATGGTGCTGGCACAATTAACCTGAGGTCTGCAGATCTGCCAGATCAATTAATCACAGGTAATTTCGTAGGTGGAGTAAAATCCAGTGTTTCCTCTTCTCAAGGGAAATATCGCATCAAGCTGCAAAGCAAGGTCGAATTTGTAAATTTCCTTCCCCGTTTTCAAAAAGAGAAGCGCTTATTGTGGAATCTATCCATCAACCGCACTGTCCCGCTGAAAATTAAAATGGAAACCGGGGCAAGCGATAATCACCTGGATTTCAAAGATGCTCAACTGGAAGAGTTGCATCTCGAAACCGGTGCATCTTCTACCGAAATAATCTTGCCTGAGAATTGTGCTTTGACGCGGGTTAATGTGGAGTCAGGCGCTTCCGCGATCAAGATTCATGTCCCCGAGAAGGTAGCTGCCCGCATTAAGGTGAGTGGGCTCATTGGCAAAACTATCAATATGGATCGCTTTCCACAGAATGGCGACTGCTACCAGTCTCTCGACTATGAAAAAGCCAAGAATCGAGCGGAAATTAATGTGGAATCTGGTGTTGGATCGGTTGAAATCGATTAAACTTAACATGATAGATAATGGAGGTAACAATGAATGAACGACTTTCTCGCAACAATCAAGATAAAATAATCGGAGGCGTATGTGGGGGATTGGCAGAATTTTTCAAGATCAACCCGATTATTATCCGGATTTTCTTCATACTATGGGTGGTATTGGGTGAATGGGGAGTGCTCGCATATTTCCTTTTGTGGTTGATCGTACCGCCTCAGCAATATGAGGGGGCGAATTTTCAGATCAATGAACTGGGTGCACGCTTCCAGCTGATGGGGTATGATATCCGCGATATGTTCCAGAACCCCTCCTCCCAATTACTCACTTATGGGGGTGTGGCTTTAGTAGGTGTTGGCGTGGCTACACTTTTACGATCTTTAGGCGTTTTGCCAAATTGGAATACGACTTTAATTTGGGCAGGATTGCTGATAGTGGGTGGTGTTTTCGTTTTAGTGAGAACCTTATCCAAAAAGAAATAAAGAGAAGACCCTCCCAACCGATTGAGGGGGGCAACCGGCTGGAAGGGCATTATTATGATAACATGTAAAAAAAAGCTGTGCAAGCATATACAAAAAACTCCGGGAACTTTTCTCAGAGTTCTTCGTTTTAACCATAGACGAATGGAGGCAGAATGATTAAAAAAATTATTTTATCTGGAATGCTTGTCATGCTTATGGTTTTTGTTGCGGCATGTAGCGGGTCACAAACAACGGTAGCAGAAGATGCACAGGTCCAAAAACGAATCACGGTATCTGGTACAGGGCAGGTAAGGGTAATTCCGGATGTCGCTTATATCAATATTGGAGTTAGGAATCAGGCAGCCAGTGTGTCTGAGACGCTTGACCAAAATACACTTCAAGCCCAAGCGATAAAAGATGAATTGGTAAATTCAGGCGTGGCGGAGGTGGATATTCAAACCTCCAGCTTCAATGTCTATCCACAATACAATTATGATTATGAGGGCAATATTACCGACACCGTCTTTATTGTAGAAAACAGTATCTATGTCACCGTTCGCAATCTGGATGATCTGGGAATGCTTTTAGGAAAAGTCACTGAAAGCGGTGCCAATTCAATCTATGGGATCAGCTTTGATGTGACGGATAAGACCGAAGCCCTTAAGCAATCACGAGAATTGGCAATTGCGAATGCGAAAAACCAAGCTGAAGAGGTGGCAACGACAGCAGGTGTAAAGCTGGGTGAAATTATCAGTATTGATATCTATTCCAGCGATACCCCTTATGTTATGGATAGTTCTGGGATGGGCGGGGGCTATTACCCGCAATCAGCAACGAAAGTGCCTATCTCTGCTGGTAATTATGTGATCAGTTCATCGGTGACCATACAATTTGCGATTGATTGAGAACAGAAGAGCTGCCAGACCATTGGCAGCTCTTCTGTTTTTACGGTATCCAGAAATGGGAAATGATGAGGTATGCTACTGCTCCCCCAACCAACCAGGTATCTATACGGTCGAGAATACCACCATGCCCAGGGATGAGTTTCCCGGAATCCTTGCGGTTGAAAGTCCGTTTGAAAAGACTCTCTAACAGGTCTCCAATTGGGCTGATGATGCCCAGTATAAGCCCCAGCAGAATTGCCCGTTGGATGGTAATATTCGCAGTTCCATATGTGAATATCAAGGTAAACAGAAAGGCATACAATACCGTAAAAAGAATACCGCCGGCATAGCCTTCCATGGATTTTTGTGGGCTTACTCTAGGAGCCATTTTATGCTTTCCCCATTTGCTTCCAAGTAAAAAGGCGCCAATGTCACCGCTGCCGATAGCTGGGATTGCTAACAAGACCCACATTTTTCCGTCGGGCAGAAAACGTAAGGAAACCAGATACGAACCGAAATAAGCAATAAATAGAATTCCCGCCATTTCCATGCCAAAAGTTGTGATATTATAAGTTTCTTCGTTTTCGTAGCGATAAAGAGAAATGATCACACCGCTGATGAAGATAGCGGTAAAAACAAGTTCGAAATAAACTCCTCCAAATATGTAGCGCGAAACCGCGCTCAAAACTGCAGAGATGACCAGATAACATCGATTAGGGGCAAGGCTGCTTCCTTGAAATAAATTCCAGTATTCCCAGGCAGCAATTGCCAGGATAGCTGCTACACCACCGGTGAAAAACCAGCCACCTGCCAGAACGAGCCCCACCCCGATAGGAACGATGATGGCAATGCCCAGGATGCGTTTACCCATGGTAGGGTTCTTTTTGTTCATCTTCTGTGCGTCCCCCAAACCTTCTTGAACGTGTTCCATATTCCAGAATGGCTTCACGCAAGGCTTTCTTGTTGAAATCTGGCCATAGTGTTTTTGTGAATAACCACTCGGAATATGCACTTTGCCATATGAGGAAGTTCGATGTGCGCATTTCACCGGAAGTACGAATCACGAGATCGGGGTCCGGGATCGTGCTAGTGTAGAGATGCTGCTTGATCGTTTCCTTGTTGATCTCGTCCGCTGGAATACCTTCTTTGACAATCTCCCTGATGGCATGTACGATCTCATCCTGTCCTCCATAATTGAGGGCGATCGAAAAGGTTAATTTATTGTTATCTTTTGTGAGATCGATAGCATTTTGCATTTTATTTTGCAACGCGGGGCTGAGTTCTTGTTTGCTTCCCAGATGGTGTATCTGAACACCTTGCTCGTTCAGCTCTGGCACTTCTTTATCCAAATATTCCCCGAAAATGTTCATGAGCCCTTCTACTTCATCATGCGGACGTTTCCAGTTTTCGGTGGAAAAAGCATAGATGGTAAGATACCTGACCTCAAAATCAATGCAAGCCCTGATTATTTTACGTAAGCTTTCTGTACCCGCGCGGTGCCCAGCCATTCTGGGTAAGAAGCGCGCTTTTGCCCAGCGACCATTCCCATCCATGATGATGGCAATATGGTTCGGGACGACAGTGATCTCTTGCTTCTTTTTTTTCAACATGGAGTGGATGTTTAGACCTCCATGATTTCTTTTTCTTTACGATCCCCGATGGCATTTACTTCCTCGATCATTTTATCGGTGATCTTTTGGATGCTTTCCTCACCTTGTTTAAGATCATCCTCGGAGATTAATTTCTCTTTTTCAAAATCACGCAGATCTTTGATGGAATCTCGGCGCACATTTCTTATTGCAACGCGTGCCTCTTCACAACGATTGCCGACTATTTTTGACAGTTCAACGCGACGCTGTTCATTCAATGGGGGAATGTTCAGACGGATGACTTTTCCATCATTGATGGGTGTTAATCCCAGGTCTGAACCAAGGATGGCTTTTTCGATATCCTTGATGGATGTTGCATCAAAAGGTCTGATCAGCAATTGGCGAGGTTCAGGAACACTGATGGTGGCAAGCTGCATCAGCGGAACGGGTGAACCGTAATATTCAATAGAGAGTTTTTCAATTAAAGCCGGGCTTGCACGTCCTGTGCGAATACCAGCCAGGTCATCTTCTAATGATTGAATTGCGCTTTTCATCCGCTTTTCAGCATCGTGTGTAGCTTCTTGTATCATCGCATCCTCCTTCAAGACAAGAATAAAAGGGTGTTTGGTTCCGATCGTATTTAAGCATACCTCAAATGAACTAAAAATTCCATGAAGCTAAGCACCTTACACAAGAGAATTGACAAATAAGAACAAAAGTTCTATAATATGGATGAGGGAATGATGAATCAAGGAATGTTATGGTTTGATGATCGAAAAGATATTCCGGATGAGCAGAAGATTGCAGCCGCGCTCAAATTTTATGAACAAAAGTATGGTAGGAGACCCAATTGCTGTTATATCCACTCCTCTACTGGGGCGGAGATAGACCAAACTGAATTAAAACTGCGCATAGAAGTAAGCCAATACATCCTCCCCAACCATTATCTATTGGAAGAAAATTAGGGTGCGGACTTTTTTCGAGAGATTGTTTTCTTTATCTTTGCCCATAGAGTTTTAAAAAAACTTGGGTGGAATTTGATCAAGAAATCCTGGGTGGCTTCTTCAAAGCTTACATCCTGATTGGATTCTGCTTTCAAATACGCCAAGTGTTCGATGATCCAGAAATATAGATCTGCTTCGGTACGCTCCGGGAATATGTTGAGGATCTTCCTTTCGCGAATGATTTTCACCAGTGGCAAATAAATATACTCATACCAGCTGGAAACAGCTTTTTCATAACTGATCTCATGATGCAGATATTCACTGGCGTAAAAGCGATGCGCGTCAATGTGTTCTTGTAGGCGATCGAACAGCCCCGGGATGCTTAATTGGATATCTGCGTCTGAGTGCAGCTTCTTAATTCCGGTTTTCTCATAGAATTGATTTTGTTCTTCTTTCAAGATCAACTGATTAAAATCAAAATTGCGATCGATTTCATAGGGCACCTCGATTTTGACAACATGGGCGTCAATCCATTTTTGACCGCGTTTTTTTGCCACCGATACACGATGGTTGCCATCCATGACAAAATAGAATTCCCCGATCTGGTAAACATCTACAGGAGGAAGGATCTCATCACGCAGGTACGCCCGATCGATCTTTTCCCATCGGCTGCGGGTGTGTTTTTGGCGGGGCAGGAAGGCATCATCAAAATCAGCGTAGCGATTTACGCTGCCAATGATTTTATCGATATTGATCTCCTGAAGACCGGCATCATATTGCTGGCGAATGGATACATGGCTCAGGATGTCATTAAACGCCACAAGTCTTGTTTTATTTTGCCCCAGCCATTTTTCAATGGATCGTACGAATCCTTTAAAATAGGCATCCTCAAAATCATTCCTGGATTGCTGATGAAGAGACTGATCACTCATAGTTATTACTCCGGTTCTTTTATTTTTCTTTAACTGATATCTCCTGCAGGCGGTACCCATAGGTATTGATGATGGTAGTGCTGCCAAATTGAGTGATCATAGGGGTCTTTTTCGTGAAATCATAAACATGCCCATGAAAGTGATAGCGGGGTTTAAATACTTTTAACACCCACAAGAATGCTTTGATTCCCTGGTGAGGAACGTCGTTTTTATCGTGAATGCCCCAAGGTGGTGCGTGTGTGACAAAAATATCTAGATACCTGCCTGAAAGCGCGAAATTAGCCATCAAGGAAGGCACCAGCTGGAATACATATCGCCACATAGTTGCCTGTGAATATTGGTAGGCACCATTGTTGTAGAGATGACTTCCCTGAACCCCGCCAAGTAAATACCCCTTCTCATTTTTAATGGAGCGCAGATGCAGGTCAATACTTCCCCAGGGGTGCTGGTGGATCACACCGGATTCTGTCTCGTATGACCTGGCGTGATTACCGCGCACGAAATAAAGGGGAACATTGAAGGTGCTTACCAGATATTCAAGGTACTCATAGGGTAGATCGCCGGAACTGATGATAAAACGCACATCCTGAAGGTCTTTTTGCGTCGATGGGTTATAAAGCGAGGTTGATACTTTATCGCTGACTACCAGGATGCGATCGCTCATCATTCTGTTCCTGAAGTTCCCAATGCGGTGGCGAAAGCGATCGCATGGCTCTTCGAGTGGGAGATGCTCACCGACCAGCTCTGAAGCTGTTGATCAGTAGCAATGGCTTGAGCTGCCCCATGTAGTATCAAGGTTGGTTCACCAGCTGTGCTACTCAGAATTTCAATATCCTGCCAGCCCACTGTGCCGATTCCGCATCCCAGTGCTTTTGCAACAGCTTCTTTCGCTGCAAACCGACCGGCTGCCGATGCGTTTGTCTTAATAAGCGCCAGCTCGCGGGCTGTAAATACCCTTCTGAAGAAACGATTGCGTATCTCGGGGCTTTGTTCATCGAAACGTTCGATCTCGACGATATCAACCCCTGTCCTAATGATCATGATCTGCGTTTGCTCCTGCACTTATGATAACCAATTTTTCAGGGTCAAGGTAGGCATTTGATACTGAAAGGATCTCTTCAGGAGTGATCTTTAATATCCGGTCGGCGTAACTCTGGAAATAATCCAGCCCCAGGTCGAATCTCTCGATGGAAAGCAGGGCACTGGCAATCCCTGCATTAGATTCAAGCGACATGGGTAAGCGCCCGATCAGATGTGTCTGGGAATCGGAGAGTTCTTCCTTGGTGACAGGACGTTCAAGATAGTTCTTGATCTCATCCACGATCAGTACGATCGTTTTTTCCACATTCTGAGGGTTCACTCCCGCGTTAAATTCCCAGCTACCCGTTTCGGGCAGCGCATTCAGACTACTGTAAGCATAATATGCCAGACCCTCTTTATTGCGCACGGATTTCCCGATACGACCGTATAAACCAAATTGACCCAGCACATGGTTGCCCAGGTAGGCAGGGTAATAATCAGGTGAGGTCCGCGCAGGTCCTAAAGTACCCAGTTGGATTTCACTCTGGCTTTTCCCTTCGATAGGTACGTGAATTCGAATGGATTGAGTGGGGGCGTGGATTTCTGGAAAAACGGGTTCAGAGGTTGGTGAGACTGTATCCCACGCTTCGAACTGTGAAGTAACCAATTCTTCGATCTGTTCAAGAGGTAATGCACCTGCGATCGCGATCAGTGCATCTTGCGGACTGTAGGTTTTGTGATGGCGGATCAGATCTTCAAGTTGAATGTTCTTGATGGTCTCAGGATATCCATCCACGGGAATACCATATGGGTGATGACCGAATAATGCCCGGTCATATTCAAGGGAAGCTTTTTCCTGTGTATCTTGATCGCGGATGATAAGACCAGTCAGGAATTGGTTGCGCAGCCGGTTGATATATGCCTCGGGGAAAGTTGGTGCAGTAAGGCTATCGAAGATCAAAGCGAGCAGCATGGGGAAATCCTTTACCAGCGAACGACCGTTAAACCAGGTGTTTTTTGTGCCAGCGCTGAAGGTTAAACTGGCTCCCACAGATTCCAGTTTTTCATGGATCTCTTGAAAATTGTTGTTTGCATTTCCACGCAGCAACATGGAGGCAGTGAAGTGCGCGGTTCCGGTCTTATCGGGTGGATCCCAGGCGCCCCCACTGGAGAGCATGCCAGTGATGGTGAGCGATTTACTGTACATATTGCTGTATGCCAGCACTGTGATGCCGTTAGGGAGCTGAAAACGACCAATATTATGAGCTCCTGGAAAATTTGGATGGTTGAGTGTGTTTGTGTTTTGCATGATGTCAATCTTCCTGTGTGGGAGTATAGATCCCAACAATTCTATTCTTTTGTGCGAACTGGGTTTGCGAAAAAGCAAGGATATCCCTACTGCAAACAGAACGCAAACTTGCCACGTAATTCTCATACCAGCTATAATCGGCAAAGATACTGCTGTATCCCATCCAAAAAGCTTGGTTGGTAATGTTCTCGCTGCCATAGGCAAACATGGCTTCCGCTTGCTGGGTGGCACGCTCGATTTCCGCATCGGATACCGCTTCATGCTGAATTCTTTCTATTTCCTCATCAAAAATGCGCAAAGCAACTGCAGGGTCAGAACCTGGCTCAAGGGTCAACACAAAGCTGTATAAGAATGGATCAATGGTGGATTGAATACCACCGCTGATGCTGACAGCCACATCTTTTTCGACCAGCGCTTGGTACAAACGGCTGGTGCGGTTGGAAATGCTGCCACCGCCGAACATGACTAGAGGTGAAGGTCCTGCCAGCAAACTATCAATGACCGCCAGTTTGAAAAAATCAGGATCATTTGCACGCGGGGCATGATACGCTATCTGTACATACAGTGCGTCTCCTGGACCCTGCAGATTGATTCGGCTTTCTTGGGTTGCGCTTGGCTCCTGTGGGATGGATTCTTCATGGTGAACTGTATTGGGGATGGGAGAAAAGATATCCTCGATCTTGCTCTTTAATTCACTCGTTTGAAAATCCCCCGCGATACACAGGATGGCATTGGAAGGTTGGTAATGGGCGCGGTAATAGCTGTATAACTGGTCCCTGGTTATACCTTGCAGGTCTTGCAATGTTCCAATCACATCATGATCGTAGGGATGCACATGGAAGGCTTCTTTTTGGATCGCTGAGTTGAGGTGGAACAGCGGTTCGTTTTCGTTTCCTTCCAGTTCAGAAATGACCACGGTTCTTTCGGCGTTGATCTCTGTTTCGTCAAACAGGCTATTTTGCATACGATCTGCTTCCAAATCAAGCGCCAGGTCAATCTCTGCTGCTGGGAGGGTTTCGAAATAGGTCGTCCAATCCAGGTGAGTCATTGCATTCCAAACTCCGCCCACTCTTGATATGGTTTGATCGAGAATATCGATCGGGTATTTATCGGTTCCCTTGAATTGAAGGTGTTCTACCCAGTGTGAGATTCCCTGGATACCCGCTTTCTCGTTGCGTGACCCAACTCTGTACCAGATCCACTGGCTGATGATGGGTGTGGTGTGAATTTCTTTAAGTAAAACCTGCAATCCATTTTGCAGTTTGAAAACAATGATGTCATTTTCCATGTGTGTTGGTCCTTATTTTGATTATGTAGTTTAAAATAGATTGGATCAAGTTTCTAATTTATGAGTAAATGTTAATACAAAACCAGATGAGGTGTGTATGAATCACAAAGCTGTTGCAGTAATTGGGGCAGGACCAGCAGGCTTGTTTGCCGCAAAAACACTGGCAGATAATGGTATGAAAGTCTTTCTATTCAATCGGGACATCCGCCCGGGCGGATTGGCTGAATATGGTATCTATCCCGAAAAATACCGGTTAAAAACCGGCTTGAGAAAACAATTCATGGGCTTTCTGCTGCATGAGAATATTTTGTATTTTGGCAATGTGGATGTTGGGATTGATAGAGATTATTCATTATCCGATCTGCAAGAGATGGGTTTTAGTGCCATACTGGTGACGACTGGTGCACAGCAGATCAAACATCTGGGGCTTGAAGGAGAAAATCTCCCCAGGGTGTACCACGCCTGGGAGATCGTATCGAATTACAATGATCTGCCGCCATATTCCCAGCAGAATTACCCCATCGGGAAGCGCGTGGTTATTGTGGGAGTTGGGAATGTGATGGCTGATATTGCCCGTTACTGCATCAACAAAGGTGGTGTTGATGAGATACTGGCAGTTGCGCGCAGGGGACCAGCAGAAATTAAATTTCACGAGACTGAATTCGTTCATATTGCACAGAATCTGGATCGAACGGATTTTGAAGCTGAGATAAAACGGGTAACACCGCTGATGCTGAAAATGGGACAGGACCCTAATGAGACCTGGGCTTTTGTTGAAAAAGCGTGTGAGAACTGTGATGAGATAGCCTCCTCAACGAACCTGCGTTTGCGCTTTTTGAAATCGCCCTCGCGTTTTATAGGAAATGAGAAAGATGGATTACAGCGGGTTGAGTTTGTAGAAAATACATTGATAAAAACGAACCACACTACCCGTGCAGAAGCCACATCCTTGAAAACAATCTTCGAAGCGGATACAGTGATCCTGGCGGTTGGCTCATCCGTGGATGCCAGGGTTGGATTGCCTGTGAATAAGTATGAGTTTTCTGTAAGTTCTTTCCCTGAGTATCCTCAAGAGGGTTTATCCTATGAGGTTATGGACCCTGTGACAGAAAAGAACATTCCAGGTATTTTTGTGGCAGGCTGGTCCAGATTGGCAAGCTATGGGTTGGTGGGTATCAGTGGAAGGGACGGAACGAGAGGAGCACAGGCAGCTCTTGCCTATTTACAAGACCATGGAAAATCAGTTGCTTGTGAAAAAATAGAGGATCATGTACGCGGGGCAGAGAAACCAGTTATTGACAAAACCATGGTTGAAGAGCTCTTATCAATCGAGGCTGAGATCGCAATTCAAAGGGGGTTACCAGATTATAAATATTCCACCAACAAAGAGATGCTTTCAGCGCTTGGAATCAGATGAATGAGGAATTTTTGGAAAGATCCTAATCTTGGGGAAGGGGATCATCAGAAAAAAACCAAAAGCTATGGTGTACTCCCCGATGACGATGCCTAACACCTGCCATTCACCCAAGTATGGCAGTGATTCCGGGAAAGGATGGCTGCCGAACCCAAAAAAATCAGCTAATGCAGAGAAAATAGCGATCACCAACCCGGTGCTGATAAAACGGATTCCAATCTCTGCGGCAATACTGAGCGGCTTACCTTGCCACAGAGTGCGCATAGAGAGATACCCTCCCAGACAGAGAATACTCAACCCGATAACACTTACAGCAATCTGGATGAACCCGATCACCGGGCTGCGATCCATCCCAAAAAGGTCGGGTCGAAGTCCAAGTAAAAAAATGAAGAATCCGGTGAGGGTAACGATCAGGTTCCAGTATACCCGTTTCTTGAATGGATCGCCATTCAAATTCGTTTCTTGAGGAATAGTAGGGGAATTATTTTGCGGCATATCTAATCCCGTGTTGGTAGATTTATTATAGTCGTGAATTAAAGAGCGCGTATGAAACGCGCTCTATTTTTTTTCTGTAACACTATCGTGAAAGGCAGATTTATTCAGTCTCTTGAGGAGTATCCTCATCATCTGTTTTATCATCCTCTGCCAGGCTCACATGAATATCACTGTTTTGCAGTTCCTGCTTGAGGAGTTTCATATCCATATCTGCATAAGCGGCAGATTCCACTCTTCGTAAGCTCAGACCGATGCGATGTGATTCAGGTTCGATCTTGATGATGCGCAAAGTAACTTTTTCGCCATCATGCAATACTTCTTTGGGGTGGGTGATGTGAGCATCACTGATCTCGGAAATATGGACTAACCCTTCGATATCATCCTGGATTTTAGCAAATGCACCAAATTTTGTCAGGTTGGTAATGGTGGCTTCCACCAGCATGCCCACTTTGAGGTTTTCAACTTTGTTCACCCATGGGTCATCTTCGAGTTGGCGGATGGACAGACCGATGCGTTTTTTATCTTCATCAATACTAATGACCTTTACTTGAACACTCTGCCCAACTTTGAATTTCTCTGAAGGGTCGCTGATTTCGTCCCAAGAAAGTTCGGATATATGCACTAACCCATCTGCTCCGTTGACGTTCACAAAAACGCCAAAGTTGGCGACGCTGGTGATCTTACCGGTTACAATATCTCCAATTTCCAGGTCTTCAATTACTTTTTCGCGGATAGAATCACGGGTTTCCCCGCAAGCCAACCGTTCCGAAAGGATCAACCGGCGTCGTTCACGATCGACTTCAATCACGCTGACTTCGATATCCTCGCCGACCATTTTACCGTAGCGTTCTTCGGGTGTGTTGCCCGTTGCATCTTTCAATCGTTCATAGCTCAATTGAGAAGAAGGGACAAATCCGTGCAGTTTTCCAAAAGCGACCAATAAACCACCTTTGTTATAACCTGCAATTTTCCCTTTGTAGGTTTCTTTATTTTTGAAAACTTTCTCAGCTTCATCCCAGCTGGTTTCTTCCAATGCTCGGACATAGGAGAGCAACAAATTACCGTTGGAATCCTCTACGGTGATGACGTAAACAGGTAATTCCTGACCAACTTCCAGGCTGGCGAATTCTTCTGGTGGAATTAACTCAAATTCCCGACCACTGATGAGACCTTCTGATTTTGCACCAACGCCGATAAGGATCTGACCTGGAGAAATGCTCGCAATAGTACCGGTTCGAATTTCCCCAGCTTTAGGTAGATCGATGCCGAGCCCCTCCTTTTCCAGCAATGAGGCCATATTGGTGATCTTCTCATCACTGTCGTTTGTATTATTCTCCCCAATGGGGGTATTAGCATCGTTTTGTACCATAATATATCAATCACTCCATCCGTGCGATTATGAATAGCACGATTATAAGGGGTATTGGTTCGGTTGACAACCCCTGTGGAAAACCGAGAGCAAGAAAGGCTTACCTGCGCCTTCGTCGCTTTTTATTTTGAGAATTGTTTTGTTTGTTCTTTTGGGCGGGCGCAGGCATTGTGGGTGCTTCCGGTTTCCTTTGGACAGGCTGTAATCGGAAGATCTGACTCATCACACCCAGGCGTATATTTGCCAGCAGCTCGCGGAACATATCTGAAGATTGACTTTTATACTGCACAAGCGGATCACGCTGCGCGTATGCTTCCATTCCGATGGAAACACGCAGCGCTTCCATCTGGGTAAGGTGTTCTACCCACAGATTATTAATATTGTTGAGCAGTACATGGCGGTGCAGCATAGTTTGAATGTTTTGCCCCAATACATCCTGTAGAATTGTGCGATTTTCTTCGCTTAAATCTCGGATTGGTATATCGGCAGTCTTTTCAAATGCTTGCGGAGATAGAATTTGCTGTATCTTCCCTGAAAGGTCAGGATTTAGCTGGCGCAGGGTCATTTCAGTTTGAGTAAGTCGTTCCATTTCAAATGTGCCGAAACTCGTACCCTGCACTACGCTAATATTTTGCAAGTGATGCAGGATATCCGAAATGAGTTCTTCCGGTTTTTTGCCTTTGATCAGTTCTGCGGCGTAGAAAACGTAATTCAACAGCAAAACCTGTTTCAACATACGTTGATGATTTTGAGGGTTAATGGCAATCCGCTTCCCGTTTGATATATTGAAGAGAGCTATAGTTACCCATTGCTCAGAAGGATCGTTCCCATCCAGATCTTGGACAACCTTTTCAATACTCTTCGCGATTTCGGATTGACCGGAATTAACTGAGTCAATTTTTCGATCAAACAGCCCACTGAGTTCAGATAAATAAAATTCCTTGACCTTCTTCCAATCACCTGTGGTTACTTGTGTGGGAAGGAGTGTAACCTGGTCGCCAATACGCTTATTGATCGTGAACGCAACGCGATTGAGATATTGGGTAAATAGTGCCGAAGAAAATTGCTCTTTGAGTGACCGTACTGCATCACGTTCCCCATTGATGAGTGCCCTAGTTGCATCCTGATCGATCTGCAGGCGGATATGTGCATAGGATTGTAATTGTTGCTTGAATTCTCTGGCATCCATTGCGTTTGGATCCCCTGATTGAACACCATCTAAAAATGTTTCCAGATCATCCATGCGTTCATTGAACTGGTTTTCATAAGTAGCTGCGCTGTTGTCGATGAATGTAGCGATGTTTTCGAGAGCATACTTTTTTTCTGCGGTAATGACAGATACGGTGAATTGCTTGAGAAAAGCGATCCGTCTGTCATTATCTCGTTCTTTCATTCCCTCTTCGATCTGTTCGGTAAGCAGGTGATAGGAATAGGATGGAATATAGATATCTCTCTCAACGCTGATCATGGTGGGTTGGATCTCATCCAGGAAAGCACACAGTTTCCAAGGGGAGGGATTTTCTTCCAGGCTGGCAGGCACTCTTCTTCGCAGTTCGCTTTCAACCATTCCCCAGATATCTTCAGAGAGATCCTCTTTGGTGATCGCTTTTTCTCGCTCGCCATAGATGCGGGTGCGCTGGTCGTTGAGAACATCATCATATTCAAGCAAATGTTTTCGAACATCGAAATTGTAGCCTTCGACCCGTTCCTGGGATTGTTCTACCAACCGTCCAATCATACGGTTTTCGATTGGTAGGGATTTATCGAGTTTGAAAAAATTCATCAGGTTTTCAACCCGATCACCACCAAATAATCGCATCAGATCATCTTCAAGAGAAAGGAAAAAACGCGAAGACCCTGGGTCGCCCTGACGGGCAGCACGTCCACGCAGCTGGTTGTCAATACGCCGCGCTTCGTGTCGTTCTGATCCGATTACATGCAGCCCTCCAATCTCGCGTACTTTACGCAGATTCACCAGATAATCAAGAAAAATTTGTACACTTTGCTCTTGATCCCGGTATTGTTCAGGTGATAACTGGCGCAATGTCTCTTCCATATCTTTGTAGCTCATATTGTAGGGATCAATCTGGTTTAAATTTAGCGCTTGCACAACATCACTCAGGATGTGTTCTTCCAATTCGCCACCCAGTTTGATATCCACACCACGCCCTGCCATATTGGTCGCAATGGTCACCGCTCCATACGCACCTGCCCCAGCGATTATCTGGGATTCCTCATCATGTTTTAAGGCATTCAGAACTTTATGCTGGATGCCAGCGTTGAGAATTTGCTGCAGTCTGGGCTTATCGTTCTCCGACAAACTCAGGATATGAATCAATAAATCGATATTCTCTGGATTTTCTGGGATGATAGATCCCAGGTTTCCTTTTTGTGCGAAGTCTCTGAGCAGAGCTGGAGAAAGTGTTTCAAGTGGATTATTCAAATCCTCCAATTCAGGGATCGCTCGTTCCTCATCCGCTATTTCAAATTTTTCACGCCAACGCGCTTTCAGAAGCAGGGTTTGCAGGAGCAAACGCAGAGGGTCTCTTTTCAGGCGAGAAGACAATTCTTCTGAATGAACGATGGATGTTGTGCCTACTAGCTGCGGTCGCCCGATGGCATTGTAGCGCACAATTTCGATACAAATCGCGCGTAGTTTTGCTTCCCGTGTTTGGTAAACGATATCAGGATAGTCTTTCCGTTTCCAGAAGATCTCTTTTTGCTCAGGATCATCTTTGTGAGCATAAGCTATATAAAGGTACCCTTCACCATCCTTTTTTTCAAAGGTGTTCAAATCCGAATCGCTTAAACTGGCTGCATAATCCAGGTTGGTCGGGATCGGCGTTACTTCCAGCTTATAGATGGTGAAAAACTCCTCGGCTTCAGTAAGCGCTGTACCAGTCATGCCCGCTAATTTCTCATACATTCGGAAATAATTCTGCAGGGTGATGGTAGCTTGCGTGATGTTTTCCGCATTGACGCGTACGCCTTCTTTGGCTTCCACCGCTTGATGCAGCCCTTCTGACCAGCGCCTGCCGGGCATCAATCGTCCGGTGAATTCATCCACGATGATGATCTCGTTGTTCTGGACGATATAGTCTTTATTCCTGGAGAAAAGCAATTTGGCTTTCAATGCCTGTTCGAGGTACCCTAACAGACGTGCCTGTTCAGGGGTAATATCTTCCGGGCGATCGGGATCGCGCAGCGAAGTATTGAGTAATTCTTCAACGTGAACCTCGCCAATTTCGGTAAGGGCGACACTGCGATCTTTCTCGCTGAAATCATAATCATCTTCATTTAATTGATTGACGACTTTTGCCATCTGTTCATACCAGGCGATATCCTCAGAGGCTGTCCCTGAAATGATCAAGGGCGTTCGCGCCTCATCGATCAGGATATTATCAATCTCATCTACGATTGCAAAGAAATGCCCACGTTGCACACGATCTTCTAACCGGCTGACCAGATTATCACGCAGATAATCAAAGCCAAATTCATTATTTGTTCCATAGGTGATATCTGCCAGGTAGGCTTCTCGCCTAGGAACCATTTCAAGCTGGTCATCCTCTTCTTTGGTGGACCGATTATCAAGAGCTACCCGGAAAGCCATGCGCCCATTTTCGGTTCTATTCGCCATTTGTAGAACACCTACGCTGAGACCCAGAGTATTGAAAATGGGTGCCATCCAACGAGCGTCACGTCTGGCAAGATAATCATTCACGGTTACAAGATGTACGCCTTTTCCATACAGTGCATTCAAATAAAGGGGTAATGTAGCGACCAGCGTTTTCCCCTCACCGGTGCGCATTTCAGCGATCTTTCCTTCATGCATAACGATCCCACCGATCATCTGCACATCGTAATGGCGAAGACCGAGGGTACGTTTACTGGCTTCACGTACTGCAGCAAAGGCATCCGGAAGGATATCTAGTAATTCTTTTCCTTCCTTTATATGTTCTTTGAACAAAATGGTTTTATGAGACAATTCCTCATCGCTTAATGCTTCGTATATCTTCTCAAGGTCGTTGATTTGCTCGAGGTAGGGTGCATAATTTTTAAAATCTCTCAGCGAAGAAGATCTGGAGGTCGATTTAAATTTCTTTTTAGCCATTGGATTCCTTTGCGTGTGCGATTATAGCATAGGGTGGCTTGAAAAAAGAACAATGGGTTGCAAGAACAGCCCTATTTTTATTTTCACCTGTTAGATATGGATGGCATGCCCAAGGGCGTCTTCAGCGGCTTCCATGAGCACCTCGCTCAATGTGGGATGTGCGTGAACGTTATGGGCTACTTCCTCGATGGTGAGTTCAGCATTGTGTGCCAGTGTTAGTTCAGGCAGCAACTCGGATACTTCTGGACCGATCATGTGAGCGCCAAGGATCTCACCGTATTTGGCATCTACGACCACCTTCACAAAACCATTACTTTCACCTAAGCCCAGTGATTTTCCGTTAGCCTGGAATGGAAATCTGCCAACTTTGATCTCTTTGCCTGCTTCTTTAGCCTGTTTTTCGGTAAATCCGAAGGATGCGACTTGTGGATAGCAATATGTGGCACTGGGTATCATGTTGAAGTCAATTGGATTTCGCTGGATGCCCTTGATGGTTTCCACGCAATGGATTCCCATGGTAGAAGCGGCGTGCGCTAACAGCAGCTTTCCATTTACGTCTCCTACTGCCCATATACCCGGGGTGTTGGTTGCCATATTCTGGTCAACCTGGATGAAGCCCCGTTTATCCAATTCAACATCGGCGTTTTCGAGGCCCAGATTTTCAGTATTGGCTTTAAACCCAATCGCCACCAGGGCTTGTTCTGCTTCGAGTTCCTTTATCTCGCCATTGACTGAAACGGTGACCTTAACACCACTGCCGGTGGGCTCGATGGCTTCCACCTTGTGCCCGGTGAAGATCTGGATGCCGCGTTTTAGAAATGCCTTTTGCAGTTCGGCGCTTAATTCTTCATCTTCAAGTGGGAGAATATTTGGTAGCATTTCTACAATGCTGATCTTGGTTCCAAACGAACTCCAGATGGTGGCAAATTCTGCACCGATTGCACCTGCCCCGATGATGATTGCGGAAGCCGGCAATTTTTCCTGCAAGATGGCATCCTCATATGTTAAAACCTTTTTACCGTCATGGTTCCAACTTGGTGGTATAAAAGGATATGCACCTGTGGCGATAATGATATTTTTGGTTTTCAGTTCCTCTTTTTCCCCATTGTTTAAATCTACGTGGATGGTGTTTTTTGTTTTGAGAAAAGCAAAGCCTTCGTACACATCAATTTTGTTTTTCTTCATCAGAAAACCTACTCCGCGTGTTAATCTATCGGATACACGCCGGCTTCGTTTTACTGCTGTGGCGTAATCGATGGTAATGTTGTCACCTGTGATTCCGTAATCTTTGGCTTCTTCTCGGAGTGTTCTGGCTACTTCTGCATTTTTAAGTAGTGCTTTCGAGGGAATGCAACCCACGTTTAAACACACGCCCCCCAGCCACCTTTTTTCGATAATGGCAGTTGTAAACCCCAGTTGTGCTGCGCGAATGGCGGCAACATACCCCCCAGGACCAGCGCCAATTACGATCACATCGTATTCTTTCATGTTTTCTTCTCCATAATATATATCTGACAATTAAGTAGTTATTTAAGGGATTATACTTGTTTTCGTTGTTGCGCATATCGGAATTTTATAAGACTCCCTTATTGACGAAATAAGAGAGAGGGTATAAGATACCGAGTCGTTTAAAGTGAGGTTTATAATCACTGATATGAAAAAAAAGACTGTTGTTGAAGAAAAAAACCAGGAAGATCCACAGGCTCTGCTCGAAAAGATCATGAAGGCAGAAGTGAATACAGCGGAACGTATTGCAGATGTTCGTAAGGACGCAGAAAAGCAGATTAATGCAGTACAGGAAGAAGCTGAAAAGACGAAAAAGGAAGCCTACGCCAGTGGAAGACGAGCCAGAACACGTCTGGTGGAGAACGGTCTGGAACAGGCAAGGGCAGAAGCCGCCGAAAAGGTTCAACAATCAAATCATGAAACTGAACGCATTCTTGACAGTGGTAAACAGTATATTGCTGATGCTGTGACCATTAGCCTTTCATTTATATTGGGAAATGGAAACCAGGAGAATTCCCATGATAAGTAAAATGGCACGGATTGAAATTATCGGGTTGAAAGAAAATTTGCAGGATACGGTTCGTGAATTGCACGAGCTGGGAACAATGCAGATCGATGATATCCGTACGCTAACAAATGTCTATATGCAGCCTATCAATCTTCCTTATGAAATGGTCCAGGTTAGAGAAAAGGTTGAACTGGTCAATGCGAAAATCAATGGGTTGGAAGATCTATTCAAGAAATATTTTGTCACTCCACCTACGGATATCGCAGATACGTCATCCTTTACGTTGATTGATTCTAAAGTTGAGCAGGTTACCACAACTGTACAGCAACTAACCCAACAAAAGACAAATTTACAGGATGAATTGATTTCCCTTTCAAAATACCGTGAAATACTGAAGGTGATGGTTCCCCTTCTTCCTGATTCCGCTCGCAAATCTGGAAATGCAACCATCGGAGCTCTACTGCACACTACCCAGACTCGTTCCATGAATATGCTTATCAATCAACTGCGCGCCATGACGCAGGGGAAATTTGAAATGGTAACCGTCAAGATCGGGGAATCAACCAATGCGCTGATCGGAGTTTTACCACGCGATCTGGTAGTTTCTGTCGAGAATTATCTGGAACGCGAAAAGATAACACAGCTTGTTTTACCCGATGAATATACCATGCTCTCTTCTTCTGAAGCGCAAGACAAAATCGAAAAAAAGATTGAGAATGACCATAAAGAGCTCGATGCAATAGATGACCGGTTCCGGGAACTAGCCAGTATTTGGGGTCCTTATCTGCATTCTTGGCAGATTAACTGCTTGAATATCATGGATGAGTTCGAAATCTATTCTCGAATTGGAGAGACAGAACACACCTTTACGATTTATGGTTGGATTAAGAGTGATGAATTCGACTCGTTGAGTCAATTGCTTCATGAAAAGGTAAGCGTGGATATTATGGTTAACTTCCTTGAGATTCCCACCGAGTTAAGAGAAAAGGTGCCGGTGGTGCTGGAAAATCCTAAGATCATCAAGCCTTTCGAAAACCTCACAAAAATGCGTGCCATACCCGCATATTTCGATATTGATCCGAGCAAGTTAATCGCTATTTTTATGCCGATTTTCTTCGGGATGATGCTTGGTGATATTGGATATGGGGCTATTTTACTGGTACTGACATTTTTCCTTTCGAAAAAAGTAACCAAAGGTATCTTTGCTGATTTGATTAAAACAGTCTTTTATGGCTCAATATGGGCAATTATTTTTGGATTTTTGTTTGGTGAGTTTCTCGGTACTTTAGGAGGAGCAATTGGGTTAAAACCTATTCTATTGGATCGTTCTGACCCAGATAGCACCATGACACTACTCTATATGACGATTGGGGTGGGTGTATTTCACATTGTACTTGGCTTGCTGATAGGACTTGGGAATGCCATCAAGCACCATGATAAAACCCACATTCTTGAAAGAGGTGGAATGCTGCTCGGTTTAGCTGGTTTACTGTTACTGGTAGGCAAACTGCTCCATATCGTACCGGATGGATTCACCACCCCGAGTTATATCCTGCTGGTAGGCGGGATTGGTTTACTGGGCGCTTCATACGGAAAGACCGGTGTCATTCTTGGTCCAATTGAATTTGTGGGGTTATTAGGCAATATTCTCTCCTATCTTCGTATTGCTGCATTGGGTCTGGCATCCGTTTTCTTGGCGAGAGTAGCAAATGAGATGGTAGGGATGATTGGGAATGTTGTGGTTGGTATTCTGGTTGCTGTATTGATCCATTCTCTCAACCTGGTGATGGGTGCTTTCAGCCCAACGATTCAGAGTTTACGTTTACAGTATGTGGAATTCTTCAGACGTTTCTATGAGGGTGGTTCAAATGCATTTATGCCATTCAAGAAACGGGCATTAGTACAGGAATAGTTAAGAAAGGAGAATAAAATGGAACAAGGAATTATCGCATTGGCTGCTGCATTGGCAATTGGTTTGTCTGCTATTGCGACAGGTATAGCGCAAAGGGGCATTGGTTCTGCTGGGGTTGGTGCCATTGCAGAAAAACCGGAATTACTGGGCTCGGTCATTATTTTGGTTGCAATCCCTGAAACGCTTGTTATCCTGGGTTTCGCAGTTGCTGCCATTATTTTAATGGGTTGATCGGAGAAGGGTATTCATGGAATTTGAAATTATCCTGGATGGAATTGATAAAATCGCTGATACGCAAATTGTTGAGATAAAACAACAAACGGACCAGCGCATCAAGGATATTAAAACAAGTTATAAAAAAGAAGCAGATGAAATCCGGGCGAATCTTGAGCAAGAAGGTCGCATCCGTTTAAATCGCGAGGCAGCGCTTATTAAGCAGCAAGCGGGCATGCAGTATTTACAGACCATCTCTGCTGCACGCCAAAAATTGATCCAAGCTACTCTTGACGAAGTCAAGGGAAAATTGGAAACGGTACGCGATTCCAAAAGCAGTTATAAAAAACTTCTCTATTCTTTGATAAAAGAAGCCTTGGCTGATCTTCAACCATCCTTAGGAAATGAGAAGACAATCGTTCTTTCCTTCAGTCCTAAAGATAAAGGGCTGGTGAATGAGTATAAAGTCGATCCTTCCTATAATATACAATTCAACTTTGATCTGGATTGCTGGGGCGGCTGCAATGCATCCAGCTCTGATGGAAAAGTGTGTGTTTATAACACGTTGAACGATCGTTATAAACGTGCAATCCCGATCTTGCAGCAACAATTATCCTTATACTTTAATGAAAAGACGGCACAAGAGACATAATGTCAACTTTTGATTATGGGAATACACGGCTGCGCGCACGACTCTCCCGATTACTGACGAAAGAAATGTTGGAAGAAATGACCCGTACGGATAATATAGACGGGTTTCTTTCATCATTAATCAAAAGTCCTTATAAAATATCTATTGAAAAAGCATTGACCGTATCTAGTGGAATTCAGTCAGTTGAAACATTCCTCGAAACAGAAACGGAAAATCTCTTTCGGGACTTTGGGAGTTTTTATGAGGACTCAGCGTGGGAACAGGTCAGGCTGCTGTTTGCGTTCCATGATTTCTTGAATATCCATACTATCGTGCGTGGTGTTCTGGGTAATGTACCCAAAAGGGAAATTCAAGATCTATTAACCCGATCGGGGAAAATCCCATTCCGTATTCTTCGGGATCTATCCATGAGCCCTGGATTTAGTGCGTTGATCTCAAAAATGGTCGCATTTCATATTCCCTATACGGATGTTTTGCTGAAGAATCAAACTATTCTTCCTTCTCTCCAAGGAGCACAAATCGAATTGCTGCTCGAGAAGGTCTTTTACGATGAGGTTTTTAAGGAAAATAGTTTGTATCTTAACCAAAGCAGCTTTCTGAAAGAATATTTTTCTATGCATGTTGACCAGGATAACATCGTGTGCGCGCTGCGTATTATTAAGAATCCTGAAATGATTTCGTCTAAAAACATCGATATTAAAGAATGTTTTATTGAGTATGGAACAATCAGCAAGTCAATGTTCATTTCTGTTACGGCGGAGAAGGACATAGGAAAAGCTGTTAATCGATTCTCGGGAACTCCCTACTACAATTGTTTGCAGGAGGGATTACAGGAATATCAACAGACCGGTCTCTTAACCGAATTTGAGGAGCGACTTCGTAAAATGCTGTTGAAGCGGGCGTCACAATACCCCTTTGAAGATCCGATTGGGGTAGGTGTTCCTATTGGGTATTTTGTTCGCAAAACCAATGAGATGCAGAATATCTGGTGGATCGCAAAAGGTATTCAGTTGGGATTCGACTCAGTGGATATCATTGAACATCTGGAAGTGCTGGTATGAATAAATTGGTGGTGATTACAACATTCAGTATGGCGAACGGATACCGCCTGGCGGGGATTGATGCACACGGTGTAGCTGATGAGAAAGCTGCAGAAGCCCTAATGCGTGATTACATTGATGGCTGCGAACCAGTATTGTTGGCAATTGATGATGAATTATTTTCAAAAGTCGATCACAAATTAATTAAATCCTTGTACGATTGCAAACATATTGCTCTGGTCACTATTCCCAGTAAATCTCAGAAACCCAGTACAAGAGTCAATCAAGAACATCTCTATAACATGATTCGTCATGCAACCGGGACGCAAATTCATTTTAAAGGTGAAAGTGATGGAAGCAGTAAGTAAAGAATGTGGAATTATCAATCGGATCTCGGGTCCGGTTGTGGGTGTGAGCGGACTTGAAGAGGTTCGTCTTCATGATATGGTATGGGTTGGTGATGCGAAACTGGTGGGAGAAGTAATTCGAATGTCCGGCACACAGGCAACCATTCAGGTTTATGAAGAAACATCCGGGTTGAAAATCGGAGAGCCTATTTGGGGAACGGGACATCCATTGATTGCTCACCTGGGTCCTGGTTTAATGGGGCAGATTTTTGATGGACTTCAGCGCCCATTGAATAAATTAGCAGAGGTGGAAGGAAATTTCTTGCAGAGAGGTGTTTCAGAAAACTCGCTATCGCAAGATAAAAAGTGGCAGTTTACTCCCCTTGTAAAAGAAGGCGATCATGTACAGGCGGGGAATATTTTGGGCGAAGTACCTGAAACCCAAAGTATTATGCACCGTATTCTGGTTCCACCAAATTTGACTGGTCGCATTGTAGAGGTGAAGGCTGGTGATTTAACGATTGCAGAACCGATTGTGATTATTGAAGATGATCAAAGAAAGATCAATACCATCAACATGGAACAGATCTGGCCAGTGCGCACTCCACGTCCTTACAAACGTCGTTTGGACCTAGCGGAACCCCTGGTCACCGGCAAACGTGTAATTGATATGTTCTTCCCGATCCCTAAAGGAGGTTCGGCGATTATTCCTGGAGGATTTGGAACTGGTAAAACCGTTATTCAACAATCACTAGCACGCTGGTCTGATGTGGATGTGGTAGTTTACGTCGGATGTGGTGAGCGCGGGAACGAAATGGCGGAAGTCCTTATGGAACTTCCTGAACTGGAAGACCGTGTAAAAGGGATACCGTTGATTAACCGCACAGTCCTGATCGCAAATACATCCAATATGCCTGTGGCAGCCCGCGAAGCTAGTATCTACCTAGGTATCACCATTGCAGAGTATTATCGCGATATGGGATATGATGTGCTAATGCTGGCAGATTCCACTTCGCGTTGGGGTGAAGCGCTTCGTGAAGTGTCAGGGCGCCTTGAAGAGATTCCAGGTGAAGAGGGCTACCCGGCATACCTGTCATCCCGTCTGGCGGAATTCTATGAACGAGCCGGACATGTTGACTGCCTGGGAAACGGAGAAGATAAACCTTATGCTGGTCATCGTGAAGGTTCTGTTTCACTGGTGGGTGCTGTTTCACCTCCTGGGGGTGACTTCTCTGATCCCATTACGCAAAGTTCCATGAGAATTACTGGTGTGTTCTGGGCGCTGGATTATGAGTTGTCGCGCAAACGTCATTTCCCGGCGATTAATTGGATCAAGAGCTTTTCTTTGGTTGATCTTTCTCGTTGGTTTGGCGATAACATCGAAGAGGATTTTCCAAAATTGGTGCAGGAAGCCAAATCCATTTTAGGACGGGAAAACGAATTACTACAGGTGGTACAGCTTATCGGGCAGGAAGCTCTTTCTGATATGGAACGCGAGATTCTAAATATCTCGAAATTACTGCGTGAAGATTTCTTACAGCAATCATCCATTCAAGATATAGATGCATTCAGCAGCTTGGAGAAATCGTACTGGATGCTCAAAGTGATTCTTGAATATCACAAAAAAACACAGGAGGCACTGGCAGCAGGTATCGAACTCAATGCGATCACCAATTTACCTGTGCTACAGCGCATTGCACGTATGAAAGAGATTGATGTTGAAAAAGCAGTTCCAGAATTAAAGCGTTTGATCGGTAAGATTGATGATGACCTGACCAGTTTGATCTCTAACTGGGAGACTGAAAATGCCTGAAAAATTACTTAATACAAAACTTGCCACAAAGGAATATCGAACCTTGTCACAAATCAAAGGTCCATTGGTCTTTGTTGAGCGTGTAGCCGATGTGGCTTATGATGAAATGGTACAAATCATTGACCCTGATGGGAATCCGCGTGTGGGGCGTGTATTGGAAATTGATGGAGATATGGCTATCATCCAGATGTTCCTCGGTACAGAAGGGTTGGATATCTCTCGTACGGGGGTGCGTTTTTCTGGGGATGTTGTAAGGTTAAAAGTTTCTCCATCTATGCTTGGACGAATTCTTAATGGCATGGGTGAGCCAATTGACGGCGGACCAGATATTGTCCCTGAGAAGCTGGAAGATATCAATGGATCTCCGATCAATCCGGCTGTGCGTAATGAACCGAAAGAGTTTATTCAAACAGGGGTATCCACGATTGATGGGCTTAATTCTCTGGCACGTGGTCAAAAACTGCCTATTTTTTCAGGGTCTGGGTTACCGGGAAATGAGCTGGCAGCACAAATTGCCTCTCAAGCCAGAGTGCTATCCGATGAAAAAAAGGGCGACGAACCATTTGCGGTAGTTTTTGCTGCTATTGGCATTACCCATCGCGAATCCTCGTTTTTCATCGAGCATTTTCGTTCGAGTGGAGCACTGGATCGTACGGTTGTCTTTCTTAACCATGCCGATGATCCCACCATTGAGCGCATCATGACACCGCGTGCGGCGCTAACTACCGCTGAATATCTTGCCTATACCCATGATTTACATGTGCTTGTTATTCTCACTGATATGACGAATTACTGTGAAGCGCTGCGTGAGTTATCAGTGGCACGGGAAGAACTGCCTGGCAGGCGGGGTTACCCGGGTTATATGTATTCTGACCTTGCCAGCCTGTATGAACGGGCAGGGCGTATCAAGGGCAAGAAGGGGTCAGTAACGCAACTGATCCTGCTTTCCATGCCGGATGATGACATCACACATCCGATCCCTGACCTGACCGGATACATCACAGAAGGGCAGATTGTATTGGGTAGAGGGCTGCATCAGAAAGGTGTTTTCCCGCCGGTTGATGTGCTTCCATCCCTATCTCGTTTGATGAAGGAAGCCATTGGTAAGGGGCATACCCGTGAAGATCATCAATCTGTTGCAGATCAGATCTATTCATTCTATGCTGAAGGACGCGAGCTCGAAAAGCTGGTTGCGATCATTGGAGAAGCATCGCTGACCGAGCAGGATCAGCGCATCCTCAATTTTTCAAAGCGTTTTGAACAGGAATTCATCAACCAGGGAACGGAAAATCGCAGCATCGAACAGACGTTGGCGTTGGCATGGGAGCTGTTATCCATGTTTCCGAAAGAATATCTCAAACGTATTCCTGAAGATATGATCGAAAAGTACTATAAAGGATAGTGCTGATGATTGATGTATCGAACATTACGATTACACGCAGCCAGCTGCTTTCAACCAAGCAGCAATTAGAGCTTACCCAGCAGGGCTATGAACTGCTGGATAAGAAGCGTGTGGCATTAATGCAGAAGATCATCGAACTTGAAGAACTGGCAGTTGAAGCTGCCAGTGAACTTCAAAACCTGACCAACCATGCTCAGATGACACTGGCGCGAGCGGAAGCGTTTGTTGGCGAGGGTCGTGTGAAAGCAGCTTCATTGGGAAATAATGATGAATTTCCAATTGAGATTAATGAGACCAATGTGATGGGTGTTCGGGTACCACGTATCAGCAGCAGCAAAAAGGATTTGAATCAAAAGCAATCCGTGAATTTCAATTCCACTTCCACAATGATCGAGGAGGCTGGCGATGCCTTTAAAAAGAATGTGGACGGTATTATCAAATTGGCGGATAATGAAATTCAGCTTGCTGTACTGTTGCGTGAGATTGCACACAATACGCGTCGCTTGAAAGCGCTGGAATTGATCGTAATCCCGCGCTTGAAAGGTGAATACAATTACATTCGCGATGAATTGGATGAACGCGAACGATCCGACCACTTCCGCTTGAAACTGGCGAAAGATATCATCGAACGTAGAAATAAAATGGCGCAACAACGCCGAAGTATCAACTCTGCAATATAGCATCGCACATACGTGCTACTCGGCTCATCTCTTTTACATCATGAACACGCACAATATCAGCTCCGTTGGCGATCCCCAATGCTACCGTAGCCGCTGTTCCTTCCAGACGTTCTTCAGGGGGAAGATCAAGCGTATACCCAATAAAAGATTTCCGAGAAGATCCCAGTAGGATGGGATATCCTAATTCTTTGAGTTGTCCTAAATTCTTAATGATATTCATGTTTTGCTCAACGCTCTTTCCAAACCCAATGCCTGGATCAATGATGATATTGTTGTCTGTGATACCAGCCTGTCGGGCGATCTGGACGCTTTCTTGCAGCTCCTGTGCAATATCCTGCATGAGGTTTTGATAATGACTCCCCATATAACGATTTCCGAGAGATTGTGAGCGGCTGACATGATCTGGATTGCTGCGATTGTGCATCAGGATGACGGGCGCTGAATGATGGGCTACAATAGCCGCCAGATCAGCATCTTGCTTCAAACCCCATACATCATTGATGATGTGTGCACCGGCTTCCAGACAAGCGTGCGCCACAATTGCCTTGCTCGTATCGATCGAGATCAACACGTCCATGTCCAATGTGAGAATGCGCTTTAAAGCGGGCAGCAGTCGCGCCAGCTCAACCTGTGGCTCAACACGGCTGGCGCCCGGGCGGGTGCTCTCAGCGCCCAGGTCCAGAATATCTGCCCCATCTTCAACAAAATGGATAGCCTGCTCTGCGGCTGCCTCAACAGCGTTCTCACGGCTCAATAATCCATCCCCTGAGAAACTATCCGGGGTGAGGTTGATGATCCCCATGATGAAAGTACGGTTTCCAAATGGCAAAATGCTCTTTGCGTTCATGCATCCTCCTCAACAGATTTGGTTGGAAAGAGTTTAACACCACTGGTATCCATGTCTTTAATGAGCTCATGAATGGTTAACTGCAGGGCGGGATGGATATAATTTGGAGCGATCTCATCCAGCGGGACCATCACGAATGCTCGCTCTGTGATGTGCGGGTGAGGAAGGATGAGCCGGGCATCCTCCAGAAGGATATTGTCATAAAAAAGGATGTCGATATCAATAATGCGTGGACCATACCTGAAGGTTGGTGTGCGCCCGATCTCTCCCTCGATACTCTTAATCGAATTGAGAACCTCAAAAGGGGAACGCATGGTGCTGGCTGCAAGCACTTGATTGAGAAAAGTAGGCTGTTCGGTATAACCCCACGGTTCTGTTTCATAGGTGGATGACACCTTCTTCAGATCTGCAAAGCGCTGGATAGCTTGCAGTGCTTTGTGCAGGTTTTCCAGTCGATCTCCCAGATTGGTTCCGATACCCAAAAAAATGTTGTGTTTCATGTAGCCTTTTCATGGCGATAGATATTTAAAATATCTGCCAGCAACCCATAAGCTGTAGTGTCTGGGCTGGGATTCGATTCGAGCAAACCCAAGCCCGGTAAAACATCCGATTTGAAGAGAATGTAGGAACTGGTTCCATCCACACTGAAGAAAGGACTGCTGGGTTCAATCATTTGCGGCGCAACTGTGAGTGACCATTTTCCATTCTTGTTTTCCGCTTTGCACAGCAGCTTCCAGCGTTTACCAGCATTTTGTGCGGTCTGTATATCTTCAGCATGGATACCGCGGATACCTGTGCGTTTCACGTGCTGGGGGGTAACCGGATGATCCAGAAGCACGGTCGATAGAGCCGCAACTTTGACAGCTGCATCCCACCCATCAATATCCCCACTGGGGTCTGTTTCCGCGATGCCGATGGATTGGGCGTAGCGGACTGCTTCTTCGAAGCTTTCCCCTGCTTCCATCCGGCACAAGATCAGGTTTGTGCAGGAGTTGAAAATTCCCTCAAAACCTGAAAGGTTCATGGCGGGCAGAGCTTCTCTAACGATCGAAAAGACGGGGGCTCCATCCATGACCGTGGACTCAAATAGGAATTGTTTCCCTTTGGCTGCGGCAAGTTTGGTGAGTTTTGCATAAGCGTGAACAATGGGTCCTTTGTTGGCGGTGACGGCGTGCATCCCCTTTTGAAGTGCCTGGGCAAGATAGCTCGCAGCGGGTTCGCCAGTTTCGTAATTAACCGGTGTGTTTTCCAGAAAGACATCCACGTTACTTTGAGCGATCATCTCCACCGTATTTTTATACAAAATGCTATTGGGAAATGCTGCGGCAGTCAGAGCGCTTGGTTGGTGATTGAGCGTGTGCAGGTCGAGCCCTTCTTCGCTCCCAAAACAGCCATGTGAGCCTGTGCTGATGCCGCTGATCTTTAATTCCAGATCAAACTCATGCTTGATCTGCTCTTGCTTCCTTTCGACCAATCGGGCAAATGCTTTACCCACATTGCCAAACCCAGCCACGATAATTGCTACTGATCTCATTTTTCTTTATCCTGATTTTTTGTCTATTTTTGTTGGAGAACACCACCCATCCATTTGAGCTGCGTGACCTTTCCCTCATACCCCAACAAAGTTTTTATTTGCTGGTTCAAGCAAGCCGGTTTTCCACTGGTGAAAAAGGTGGTTTTCCCCGTCCGACTTGAATCTACCCGGTAGTTTAACTCCGATACCAATAAAGAGTGTACCCTGCGTGCTACTGCGGGAGCGGGGTCGATTGCTGTGACATCTTTCCCCGCGATCTCTTGAATAAGGGGCAGTACAAATGGGTAATGGGTGCAGCCCAATACAATGGTATCAACATGCTTTTCGAGCATGGGTTGCAGTGCATCCTCCAAAATCTGCCGGGTTTTTACGCTATTCAGATCACCGGCTTCGATCTGTTCAACCAGACCGGCGCAGGTATCCTGCTCTATCTGCAATCCCTCTCCATACTTATGGACCAGAGATCGATATAATTCCCCTTGAAATGTGGCAGGGGTTGCCAGAACACCAACCACTCTGGTGCGTGAGTGTTCTGCAGCAGGTTTAACAGCCGGTTCCATCCCGACAATGGATATGGAGGGAAATTTTGCTCGTAAATATTTTAGTGCTGCAGCGGATGCAGTATTGCAAGCCACCACGATCAGATCCACGCCTTGCGAGTGCAGGAACAGGGTGATCTGCTCAGAAAAGGAACGGATCTCATCCAGCGGGCGTTTACCATACGGCACGTGTACCTGATCCGCAACATACAGCAGATCAATATCGGGAAGCAAGTGCTGGATGGCTTGCAGCACTGATAGCCCCCCCACTCCGGAATCAAAAATACCAGCCTTTATATTATCCTGTCGTTTTTCCATCATTTGTGGTGATTATAAATGAAAAAGGTGCAGTTTGTGTATCCTGCACCTTTTCGCATGAGTAGTGTAAAAAACTTACGAGAATTTTTGTTTCAAACGGGCTCGTTTCCCGGTTCGTTCACGCAGATAGTATAAGCGGGCTTTGCGTACTTTGTTATGTCGTTCCACGACCACTTTATCAATACGGGGTGAACGTAAGAGGAAGGAGCGTTCTACGCCAATACCATTGCTGGCAATGCGTCGAACGGTGAAGGTGCCGGTTTGCCCTTTATTGGTGACGTATAGTACCGTACCTTTGAATTCTTGAATTCTCTCACGATCGCCTTCTTTGATCTTGACATGCACACTGACCGCATCTCCTGGATACAGATCAGGGATGTTCGGATTTTTTTCTGATTCAACTGATTTTAACAATTCGTTCATGCTTTTTACTTCCTGTCAATTATGAATAATTGCTTTTCGCTACTTGGACGGCGAAGAATTTTACCATACCATAGATAACCGTGCAAGTTCG
>LDZU01010366.1_pt1 | contig 37591 bp, 37 predicted proteins | sample 615531 | NCBI WGS metagenome assembly LDZU01 (sample SAMN03408293, study PRJNA278302) | terrestrial metagenome | isolation source: oil reservoir sample SB2 | place: USA: Alaska, North Slope, Schrader Bluff formation | collected 2011-09 | reverse complement strand
TAATTGACAAGCCTATTACTTCTAAGTATAATCAATCCGGCTGCAGGATAGAACGAGCCGCAGTACTTATTTTTTGCCGATAGGAGGCACATGTAGATAGCTTCCAGTAGTAAATAACTCTACGATGGATAACTCGGCTGTTGCTCTGTCCACAGGCGAGTTTTTATTTTCTACCCTTCTTATGAAGGGAGGTGAGAGTGTTGACAAAAGTAGTTTTACGACCAAATGAATCACAGGATCAGTTATTACGTCGCTTTCGAAAAAAAGTTATTAAAAGTGGAGTATTGAGCACGATTCGAAAGAAGCGCTGGTATTCATCAAAAAGCGAAACGCGCCGTGCAGAGAAGAAAAAAGCAGTACGCCGTATGAAGCGTCATCAAATGACCCACTAAAGGGATTGATGCCCTTAAAGGACTGCAGGAAGGAGAATTAAATGGGGAAGGAAGAGAAGATTCAGGTTGATGGTACCGTCATTGAAGCCCTGCCTGCAACGCAATTCCGCGTGCGCCTTGATAACGGTCATGAAGTGCTCGCTTATCTTTCAGGAAAAATGCGTCGTTACTACATTAGAATTCTTTTAGGTGACCGCGTAAAGGTTGAAATGTCTCCTTACGATCTAACAAGGGGTCGCATCGTTTACAGGCAAAAAAAGGGTTATCAGCCGTCTGAAACCCAAGAATAGAATAATCCCCCCATCCGGGGGGATTATTTTTAGTATCGGAAATCATTATCAAACAGGTTCAGTGCTTTCATATAATTTGCCCGTTCAAACGCGGCAGGATCTTCCACCGATTTCTGGCTCATGCTTCCTTGCATTTGTGCGATGGAGTCATACTCATGGATCTGCATCCAGCTGGTCACTTCATCCAGCATGCTATTAGCGCGCTGGATGCCGTTCCCGATCAATTCAGATGCGGTCATGGCAACTTTGGCTCCTGCCATCATGGCTTTGATGATATCAATCCCATTATGGATACCACCGCTCAAAGCGAGGTCGGTTTTAATACGATCGTACAGGATCGCTACCCAACGTAATGGAAGGCGAAGGTCTTTGGACGTGCTCAGATCCAAAGATGGAACAACTTTCATGCTCTCAATATCTAGGTCGGGTTGGTAGAAACGGTTGAACAATACCAATCCTTTTACACCAGTTGAAACCAATGCATTCCCAAAATGTGGCAGACTGGTAATGAAGGGATTCAATTTTACTGCGAGAGGAATATCGATAGAATCCACAGCTTTCTTAACCAAACCCACATACATTGCTTCCAAAGTAGGGCTATCTATGTATGTGCTGGTTGAAAGGTAATAAATATTCAGTTCGAGCGCGTCTGCGCCTGCTTCCTCAATCAGTTTTGCATATTTTATCCAACCGCTTTCTGAAACCCCATTCAAGCTGGCGATGATAGGGATATCAACCATTTCTTTCGCCTTTTGGATATGTTCCAGATATTTATCCGGTTCCAGATTGTAGGATTGCATCTCTGGAAAATACGTAATGGCTTCAGCATGGGCTTCGGTACCGCGCTCGAGGAAATAGTTCAGGGCAAGGCTTTCTTGTGTTATCTGCTCCTCAAAAAGAGAATACATTACCACTGCGCTTACCCCTGCATCTTCCAGCTTCTTGATATTCTCCACTTTTTTTGAGATAACAGATGCTGAAGCAACCAGAGGATTTTTCAATTTTATTCCCAGGTAATTTGTATTGAGATCAATCATTTATCACCTCCAAAATAAAAAGGGCGTATGCACATGCATACGCCCTTGGATTTCTTATGCGGTTTCAGGTTCATTATATTCCATTGCTGCCAGTTGGCTGAAATACTGCCATCTGGAGAGCGCATCGGATTGCGCGTGTTTCATTAACATCTCTGCACGCTCTTCATTGCTCTGTAAAAGCATCTTATAGCGCGTTTCGTTATATGCAAAATCCTTTACTGGGATGGTGGGTTCTTTATAATCCAGTTTCAAAGGATTCTTCCCCTCCATCTTTGAGTCAGGATTATAACGATAAATCGGCCAGACGCCTGAGTTGACTGCCAGCTTTTGCTGGTTCATACCATAGCGCATGTTGTAGCCGTGATTGATGCAGTGCGAGTAAGCAATGATCAAGGAAGGACCATTGTACGCATCAGCTTCAAGGAAGGCTCGCAGGGTCTGCAGGTCACTATATCCCATGGCAACCTGTGCTACATAGATGTAACCATAGGTCATTGCGATCATGCCCAGGTCTTTGCGTGGCAGGTCTTTCCCATTGGCAGCAAATTTGGCAACAGCTGCACGTGGTGTAGCTTTAGAAGATTGACCGCCGGTGTTTGAATAAACACCGGTATCCAGTACCAAGACGTTGACATTGCGCCCGGAAGCCAGAACGTGATCCAACCCCCCGTAGCCAATGTCATAAGCCCAACCATCACCACCAACGATCCAGACACTCTTCTTCACCAGCATATCAGCTAGGCTGAGAAGTTGTTTGGCGGCAGGGTCTTTATCTCCCTGTAATTTTGTTTTAATGGCAGCCACGCGCTCGCGTTGATCGTTGATGCCTTTTTCTGTACTCTGGTCAGCGGTCAAGATCTCATCTACAAGTGTTCCACCTATTTTAGCAGAAAGGGTTTTTACCAGTTCTTTGGCGAATTCATTTTGCTTATCTACGGTCAGGCGCATACCCAAGCCGAATTCTGCATTATCTTCGAACAATGAGTTTGACCAGGCAGGACCACGTCCATCTTTATTGGAAGCCCATGGTGTGGTGGGCAGGTTTCCACCATAGATGGAAGAACAGCCGGTGGCATTTGCAATGATGGCTCGATCACCATACAGCTGAGACATCAATTTTAAATAGGGCGTTTCACCACAACCTGCACAAGCACCCGAGAACTCAAATAGGGGCTGCAGCAATTGGGAGTTTTTCACAGAATTGGATTCGAATGCGGTGCGGTCTGGGTTTGGTAGACTGAAGAAGAATGCAAAGTTCTCGCTTTCCTGTTCGCGCAAAGGTTGTTGAGGAGCCAGATTGATCGCTTTACGGCTGGCATCTTCTTTGTCCTTGGCGGGGCAGTATTCCACGCATACACCGCAACCAGTGCAATCCTCAGGAGCTACCTGTACGGTAAACTTGGTATTTGGTAATTCACGGAATTTCGCATCGATCGATTTGAATGTTGCAGGTGCATCTTTTAGGTTTTCAGCGTCGTATACCTTGACGCGGATGGCGGCGTGCGGGCAGTTGAAAGCACATTTTCCACATTGGATACAAAGATCAGGTTCCCAAACTGGAATTTCCAGCGCGATATTGCGTTTTTCCCACTGGGTAGTTCCGGTCGGAAAGGTGCCGTCATTCGGCATGGCGCTGACGGGTAATGCATCACCGTCTTTGGCGATGATCTTGCCCAAAACATCTTTCACAAACTCGGGCGCAGCATCTGGAACGGGTTTTGCCATATTGATATTGCTGGTAGCTTTTTCAGGTACTTTGACCTCAAACAAATTCTCGAGGCTGGAATCAACAGCTGCAAAGTTCTGATTGATGACTGCTTCACCGCGCTTGCCGTAGGTTTTCTTGATGTACTTCTTGATCTCAGCGATTGCCTCATCTTTAGGTAGAATACCGCTGATGGCAAAGAAACAGGTCTGCATGATGGTATTAATGCGGACGCCCATACCGGTGGCTTTTGCGACTTCGTAGGCATCAATGATATAGAATTTTAATTGTTTATCAATGATCGTCTGCTGAACTTCCTTGGGAATGTTGTTCCAAGTTTCATCTTTACCATAGATGCTGTTCAGTAAGAACACTGCGCCGGGTTTGGCATACTTGAGCATGTCATATTTCTCAAGGAAACTGAATTGATGGCAGGCGATAAAATTGGCATCGCCTTTTCCGATCAGATAGGGAGCTTTGATCGGTTTTGGACCAAAACGCAGGTGAGATTCTGTCATCTGCCCGGATTTCTTTGAGTCGTATACAAAGTACCCTTGCGCAAAGTTGTTGGTTTCTTCTCCAATGATCTTGGTGGAGTTTTTGTTAGCACCTACTGTGCCATCTGAACCCAAGCCGAAGAAAACACAGCGAACGGTGTCATCGGATTCAATGGAGTACGCTTCATCGAAATCGAGGGAGGTGTTGGTAACATCGTCATAAATACCGACTGTGAATTGATTCTTGGGTGATGATTTTTTCAGTTCATCAAACACGCCCTTGACCATACCGGGGGTAAATTCTTTGGAAGAAAGACCGAAGCGCCCACCCACTACTATTGGGGTTTTTTTGAAAGGCGCGATTCCCAAACTTATGCCTTCCTGAATAGCAGCAACCACGTCTTTAAAGAGTGGTTCGCCTTCGGCGCCGGGTTCTTTTGTGCGGTCCAAAACTGCAATGGATTCAACGGATGCAGGCAGGGCTTGCATGAGATGTTTGGTTGAGAAAGGACGATACAACCGGACGGTTACAACCCCAACTTTTTCACCTTTATCTGCCAGAAAAGTAGCTGTTTGTTCAGCTGTTTCAGCTCCGGATGCCATCACGATGATGATTTGCTTTGCATCCGGTGCGCCGCTGTAATCAAACAGGTGATAGCTACGCCCAGTAATGGAAGCAAACTTATCCATGGCTGCCTGGGTGATCTCAGGGCATTTCATATAGAAAGGATTAACCGTCTCTCGTGCCTGGAAGTACACATCGGGGTTCTGTGATGTGCCGCGGATGGAGGGACGATCGGGAGAAAGACCACGGTTTCGATGTGCAATGACCAGCTCGTCATCAATCATCGCTTTCAGGTCTTCTTCATTCAAAATCTCAACTTTATTTACTTCGTGCGAAGTACGGAACCCATCAAAGAAATGCAGAAAGGGAATCCGCGAGCCGAGCGTGGCTGCTTGGGAAATTAAAGCCATATCATGGGCTTCCTGTATAGAGCGGGATGCCAGCATGGCAAAGCCGGTACTGCGGGCAGCGGTCACATCACTGTGATCTCCAAAAATCGACAGCGCCTGGGCTGCCAGTGACCTTGCTGATACATGGAAAACCGCCGAAGTGAGTTCCCCTGCGATTTTGTACATATTCGGGATCATCAACAACAGACCTTGAGATGCTGTAAAAGTTGTTGTTAGTGACCCGGATGTGAGCGCACCGTGCACTGCACCAGCCGCACCACCTTCTGCTTGCATTTCTACAACGGTGGGTACGGTTCCCCAAATATTGGGAATTTGAGTAGCTGACCAGGCATCGGCGTGTTCACCCATGGGCGAGGACGGGGTAATAGGATAGATGGCGATCACCTCGTTCAAGCGATAGGCAACGTAAGCGACTGCTTCATTACCATCCATCATTCGGTATTGACGCTTCATGAATGACACTCCTTAAGATATAAATTATTAGGGATTTTGGGTTGGAATGAACCAAAATTGGGCTTCGGTTTGCTAAACCCAAATCCGATTAATAATACCACTGTTCTCCGATTAACGTTTAGCGCTCCATCTGCATAACGGAATTCTGGAAGAATAGCGCTAGAGCAGCCAGGGTCTTCCCATCGTGAATGCTATCTTCGTGCAACATACGCAGGACAGTCTGAATAGGAAATTGTTCGACATGTAAAAATTCATCCTCATCCATGTCTAAAGGGGATGAAAACAAATCCTGTGCAAGGAAAGCATGGTTGAGTTCGGTCGCATAACCAGGAGCTAAGTAATAAGACCCTAACTTCTTCCACTGGCTGGCTGCCATACCGATCTCTTCTCGTATTTCCCTTTTCGCACAACCGATTGGTTCTTCCCCCTCTTCCATGACACCAGCAGGCAGTTCTAATAATTCGCTGGTGCTCCCAAGCCGGAATTGCTTCACAAACCAGATATTACCATCCGCATCCAGAGGCAAGATGGTTACCGAATCGCGATGGTTGATTCGATCATATACCTTTTGCTTTCCATTAGGTAAGATGACTCCGACCTCTTCTACTGTGTAGGTTCTACCTGTATAAATGGTTGTGATTTTATCAATTTTCATCTTAGAAACCTATTCCTCATTAAAATAAAAAACCGCGGAACTAAAATTCCGCGGTTTTATTGTCATCATTTATTCTGCCGATGTATTGAAAAAATATTCCTGACCGTAGCAATCCGTCCCATAATATGTGCTGCAGTCATCTGATTCGAGCCTTACGATGATGGTCTCGAAACCTCGCAGTGTATCAGGAATGGTCAGGGTTACCTGGAATCCGGGGCTGCCGTCTGCGTCATACACAGCAGTGCCAACCACGATTCCCTGGGAAGCTTCAGTACCGTTGGGGCGCATGGTGAATTTAATGTTCCATCCCTTTAATAACCAGCTGTTAGTACCCTGAATGGTAACGCTCTTATCTTGAATTACGCTGACCGTGCAGATATATAAACCAGGACCACAGGAAGTATTATTGTAGTTTAGTGTCACTACAGGAGGTAGTCCAGCGGTTGAAGTGGGCAGGGCGGGTACTGCGGTGGCGGCAGGTGTATTGGTAGCTGCATTGGGTGTTGTGTTCTCTGCTTCGGCTGTAGCTTCTGCGGTCGTTCCTGGGGCGAGGGTTCCTTCTCCTGATGCCAGTGCCATTGCGGTTTGTGTTCCGGCAATGATTTCCTTCATCAATTGGGATTGGGTTGATACAGGATTTGGAGGTGTTGCATTGGTGGTTGGTACACTATCTGGGGTACCACTGGCAGGGCGTACACAGGCAGAAAAAACAAGCGATAATAGAATGAACAGAGCTAATGAGAAATAGGCACGCTTTTTCATGAAAATCTCCTTTATTAATCTTCCCTCCGAAAAATAGAAAATAATTCTTATTAATGTATGTTAGCACGTGCCAGTTAGCACGTCAAGGAAAAAGAAAGGGTATGAAATATGTTTCTCGTACCCTTTCTTTGAGTAGATCAGGGTGTTTCGGGGAGCTGAAATATGAAGGGATTTTCATTTGGAAGGAGCATGGTTGTGATGGTGGGCGCAAGCTTGTTGATATATTGGTAGGTCAGTAGATCAGGATTGTTCTGTAGTATATCAGACAGAAGTTTCAGGGCATCCGCTTCTGCTTGTGCTTCAATCAAACGCGCTTCTGCCGCACCTTCGGCTTCGATGATCCTTGCTTCAGCCTCACCTCGTGCGAGTTCCACGGCTTGCAGTGCTTCCTGTTTCTTTTGCTCCACGACAAATTTCTGTTGTTCAACTTGCTGTTCCGCTATTTGTTTCTGTTCTACCGAGGCAGCATACTCTGGTGAGAAGGTGATATTGCGCAGCACGAAATCAACCATGTGCAATCCATTTTCTGCTAACTTCTCTGAAAGTTGTGTTTCAATGTAATCTACCAGTTCAAACCGTTTTTCGCTGATGATTTCCTCCACGCCAAATTTTGATACACCATCCCTGATGACACCGCGCGATTGTGCGCGTACCAGATCTGTCGCGTAGCGATCTTGCCACAAGATATGGACTTGAACTACTTTTTGCGGGTCAATCTCAAAAATAACACTGGCATCCACAAATATTTCCTGCCCATCAGAGGTTCGAGCGGAAATAGAATCATCACCAATGACATCACCTTCATTTTGTACAATCGACATGGTATAGGTTTGCCGAGAGATTGGATAGATCTCAACTCTTTCGAAGAAAGGAATGATCCATCGTAGCCCTGGTTGAAGAACCTGGCTGCGGTAACCATCTGGATTCAACGCAGAAATAACCATCCCTCTTTCCTGTGGTTCAATAAAGACCAGCCCTGCGCTGAGGACGGAAAACACCAGACTGATAATTACTATTGTAGTGATGGTACGGCGGCTGTTTTTGACCGGCTTCCCGCGGGCGGATTGCAGAAGGATGTACACAACCACTCCAATCACTGCCAACCATAAGACCACCGAGATTCCTGCAAGTAGATCAGTAATTCTCATTTCTTCTCCTTTAAATTAATCCTTTATATGATTATGATAAACTTTGATAAATTTTGTATTAACTCTGTATTAAAACGGGCAACATGGTCGTTGCTAATTCTCTAACCAGATGGTGACCGGTCCATCATTGACCAGGGAGACCAGCATATGCGCGCCGAAAACACCTTCCTTCACGGTGAGTCCACATTCACGTAATTTCCCGCAAAATTCAGCAATCAATGGTTGTGCGATTTCAGGGGGAGCTGCTTTAACGAATGAAGGACGGTTCCCTTTGTGCGTGTTAGCCATCAAGGTGAATTGCGAGATGACCAGGATTTCACCCTGAATATCCATAACTGAAAGATTCATTTTCCCCTGTTTATCCTCAAATATGCGCAGGTTGGCGATCTTTTTGCTCAGCGCCAGCACATTTTCAGAGCTGTCATCCTGTTCGACTCCCAATAGCACCAGCAAACCTTGCTTGACAGCGGAAATAAGCTGTCCGTCAACGGCTACAGAACTCTGGGAAACACGCTGCAATAATGCTTTCATCTCATTTTATAAGGATTAGGGCAAACCGACGGCATCTCGTACTTCACGCATGGTTTCCTTGGCAATGACGCTGGCTCTTTTTGCGCCGTTATCCAGAACTTCCCAAACATGCTTGGGATTTGTTGCGATCTCAGCGCGTTTGGCACGGAAAGGAACCAAATGTGCATTGAGGTTTTTGGCATACAGTTTTTTACAATCCACGCAACCGATGCCAGCGCGCCGGCACTCTGTATTGACCATTTCTATCTCATCTGGTGAGGAAAAGATTTTATGCATGGTAAAGACGTTGCATACATCCGGATTACCCGGGTCATTACGACGCAAGCGTTGTGGATCGGTGAGCATCTGCATCACCCGTTGTTGGGTTTCTTCGGGACTGGCAGCGATCTCAATATGGTTATTGAGACTCTTGCCCATCTTTTGTTGCCCATCAATACCCAATACCTTTGGTACTTCTGTGACCTTCATCTTCGGTTCGATCAGCACTTTTTTTCCATAGCGGTGGTTGAACGAACGTGCAATTTCCCGTGTGAATTCAATGTGCGGTGCTTGATCTACCCCAACCGGAACGAAATTAGCTTTATACAGCATGATATCTGCTGCCATCAAAACCGGGTAACCGACCAGCCCGTAATTTACATTATTGGGTTGATCGCGGACTTTTTCTTTGAACGTGGGTAGATCGGTAAGTTTTCCGAGCGGCGTGACCATGGAAAGCAGCGTGTGCAGTTCCATTACTTCAGGTACATGGCTTTGGATAAACACGATCGTTTCTTCCGGTCGCACTCCTGCTGCCAACCAATCGAGTGCCATTTCCAGTGTGTTTTGCTTCAAATCCCGGGTGGTTTCTACAGTAGTGAGGGCATGAATATCTACAATACAATAAATGCACTCGAATTCATCTTGAAGATTCACATAGTTCTTGATTGCACCCAGGTAGTTACCCAGATGCTGCCTTCCGGTCGGTCTGGCGCCAGAAAAGACACGTCCTTTTTTACCCATTCCCTCTATCCTTTTTTTGCAATAAAATGAGATTGATAATTTCGTCTGGCTGAGGTAATCTACCGCTTTTTTGTTTTGAGTAGATCAATTCATCATTCACCATGACTTCGAATGTTCCTATTTTTTTTGAGGGAATCAACGTAATAGCATCTTTCGGCAATCCAAATTGATCTTGCAGGATGGCAGCCAGATCCGTTGCGCTTTTCTCAAATTGGCAGGGCACACAATATTCAATAGATAGTTTGTTGATCATGATAGCTCCCAAATGAATGTCACCATTATAACGTAAACAGGCTGACCCTTTGGTAAAATCAAGCTATGATAGGATTTCCGCGGGGTATTCCGATACATAAAAGGATATTTGATATTTTTTTTTCTTTATTATTGCTGATCCTTCTCTCACCGCTGTTCGTCGTTCTCTTTTTCATTGTACTGATCAGCCAGGGATACCCGGTATTCTTTTGCCAGGATCGACCCGGCTTGCGTGGAGAGCTCTTCCGCTTGTGGAAATTCCGCACCATGCGAGATAAGCGGGATGAAAAGGGGGATTTACTCCCTGATGCCGATCGACTTACTTCTGTAGGAAGATTTCTCCGTAGATACAGTCTGGATGAATTGCCGGAGTTGGTGAATGTTTTCAAGGGCGAGATGAGTTTGGTGGGACCACGACCGCTTCTTGTTGCTTATTTAGAAAGATATTCACCAGAGCAGGCGCGCCGGCATGAAGTACTGCCCGGGATGACCGGGTGGGCGCAGGTCAATGGGCGCAATGCTATCTCCTGGCAGAAAAAATTCGAATTGGATGTATGGTATGTGGACCATTGGTCATTCAGGTTGGATTTAAAGATTTTATGGATGACTGCTGGCAAGGTCATTCACGGCAGCGGTATCTCTCAACCTGGTAGAGCTACCATGGATGAATTCATGGGGAATGATGAAAAATAGAACGATCATTCTGCCATGGGGTTCAGAGTATAGATTCGACCTGCTTGTAATTCCGCGATTACATCTTGGATGATCTGCTGTTTACCGGTACTGATGAACCCGGATTGGGTATCCGCCAGAGACAGGCTGGCATTGATGGTTTGACCGCCATTGCCTTGCAATACAGCATCCCAGATTTCTTTTATAGGTGTGAATCCATCGATGAGGAATGTGCCAGCCCAGATCGGGAATGCTTCAGCAGGCGGGGTTGCAATACCGAGAATTTTCACATTTGTCTGGGCAATGTGATTGAAAAGTTCCGTCGAATAAGCTTGCGGGGGAATGTACATATACAGGATTGTATTGAAATTCACTTCGTCGAAAGCGGTTATCCAATCGGCAGCTGGGCTGGATTGAGGGATTTCTTTTGTGAACGGATAGCTGTTCAAGGGAGATATCAAAGCGCTACATGACCCACAGAAGAATTTTGCACCATTCTTATAGGCGACGTTTTTGGCACTATCTTCGCTGGTTAACAATCCACCACCGCGAAAGTTTTCTGCTAGCATCACGGAGGCATAGCCAGCCATGAAGGTTTGATAGGTGCTGTCAGCACGGATGATGGAAACGTTATGTGATGGGGTCCATTCTTGGTCGCTGATCACGATAAATTGGGTGTTTGGGGCAGAGTTTGCCAAACTCCCCAGGTTGTTGGGGTGGTACAGGTAAACCAGCACTTTAATATCCGGTGTGATCTCGCGTGAATTGATGGATATTTGGGATTCAAATTCCAGACCTGAAGCGGTGGCAAGTTCCTGCACGGTTGAATTTGCTTTTTCCAGTGTCCAGGAATCCTGAACATCTCCTGTGATGACAACCACTCTGTCTGGTGCTGTTGTTGGGCTGGGTAAGATTTCCATAGCAGGGGTATCCTGAACAACGGCAGGTTCATTTTTAGGGGAGCATGCGAACAGCGTGCTACCGATCAAAACATACAGGAGGATTCTGGACAAAAATTTTCTCATAGGCGGTATTTTACACCATGTAAGGGATTAGGTTATAATATTTAAGTGATATCTGAAAGAGATGTTTGATCTTCGATGGAACGCTTAGCCCGCTGTGAGTTTCTCTCAGGCGGACTTTTTATTAGGACGAATTCAATCTGCGGGAGAAAAAGAAATGCCAATTAATTTTGGAACCGATGGGTGGCGTGCCGTAATCTCAGATACATTTACATTTCACAATCTTCGATTGGTCAGTCAAGCGATCGCGGATGCAGTCGCTTCTGAAGGATGGATCAACGGCACCCAGCTCGAAAACAAACCTGATCTGCGAAAGGTTGTGGTTGGGTTTGATACACGTTTTTTATCTGACCGTTATGCAAAGGAAGCAGCGCGTGTGCTGGCTGCCAATGGTTTTAGTGTACTGCTATGCCAATCGGATGCACCTACTCCTGTTGTTTCCTATGCTGTCAGGCACCTGAATGCGATTGCCGGGATCATGATTACAGCTTCTCACAATGCGCCACGCTATAATGGCATTAAATTAAAAGCATGTTATGGCGGATCTGCCTCTCCGGATCAGTGTCGTAAGGTTGAAGTGTATCTAAACGATAATGAAGAACAGGGCAGAGGTCCCAACCTTATGGATTTCGATATTGCGCGGGCAGAGGGCTTAATCAGCCGTTTTAATCCTATCCCCGATTATTATCAGCACTTGCGGACATTAATCGATTTCAATGTGATCGCTGAAAATCCCCAGTACATTGTGGTTGATTCCATGTACGGTTCGGGCAGGGGTGTTATTAAAGGTATCCTGGAAGGAACGGGGTGTGAGGTGTATGAGATTCGTGGTGAAATGAACCCCGGCTTCGGAGGTGTTCACCCCGAGCCGATAGCGATTTATCTAAAAGCTCTTTCTGGTGCCATCATCAATGGGAAAGGTACTCTGGGGCTTGCAACGGATGGAGATGCTGACCGCATTGGAGCCATGGATGAGCGAGGAGTGTTTGTTGACCCTCACCGCATCATGGCACTTGCCATTCGCTACCTAGTGGAAAAGAAAGGTCTGACCGGAGCAATTGTGCGTACGGTCTCAACAACCCGGATGATCGATCGATTGGCAAAAAGATATGGGTTGCCGTTATATGAAACTCCGGTTGGATTCAACCATATTGCAGATTATATGTTGAATGAACCGGTATTGATCGGCGGAGAAGAATCAGGCGGGATATCCTTCTTGGGGCACATCCCCGAAGGGGATGGAGTATTGATGGGGCTGTTAATTACAGAAATGGTTGCGGAATCAGGGGGTAGCCTTTCAGAATTGGTGGATGACCTTCTCAAAGATGTAGGTCCTGCCGATTATGCACGAACAGACCTGCGCTTGAAGCACCCTGTGGCAAAACAGAAGATGGTGGAGCGTTTGAAATCGGATGCCCCTGCTTCTATTGGTGGTGAAGCTGTTGTGGAAGTGGTAGCGCTGGATGGTGTGAAATATATTCTTGCGGATGATTCCTGGCTTTTGATCCGCCCATCGGGTACTGAACCGGTTTTAAGGGTGTATGCCGAAGGTAGATCACCGGAAATGGTGAAAGCCTTGCTTCACTATGGAGAAGAAGTCGCCGAAAAATTCCAATAAAAAGCTTCCCATTGGGAAGCGCTTTGCTTAATCTTCGGGTGCGCCTTGCGTTAGTTGAAATCTAGCCACGTCTGTTAGTTGTACTGCGATAGTCTGGGTATGTACGAAGGATGGGTTGGTAGGTGCAAAAGTTGCAGTTGATGGAATTGCTGTGACAGTAGCTGTCGTTCCTTGAATTGCTTTTTCTAACAGTGACGGGGTTTCTTGTGTTTGTGATGGCATATAACTGGCAGTTTGCTGCGCATATAGCATTGCTTCTGAATCCCACGCTACAAGGGTTTGCTGGATGTATACCACTCCGACAGCCAATAGCAGGATTAAAAAGATCCACCGCCAGGGGTGCCCTCGTTTTTTCTTTTCTTCACTAGATTTTGCCTGTGAGCTGGTGATCGGTTCTTCTTCGGAAAACACCTGAGGCTCGACTTCTTTTTTTTCGTGTTCCATACCTTTTATGGTTTCCTGTTTTTAAGGTTAATTCCTGGGTTGGTCTGAAAAGGGGGTGAACCCATCTGGCAATTCGTCTGTTTCTATGTCTTGGTTGGTATCGTTGCTCGCATTATCAGTGCTCATGCTCTTAGGGGATCCTTTATTTTCTTGTTTCCCTTTGGATATTTCAAATAATTGTTGTTGTTGCCACTCATCATCCGGCTCTTCCTCAACCTTCTCCGCAGCAATTAATTCCCTCACCCGCCGTAGCCATTCCGGGGCATCTTCTTTTGATCGGATGGGTCTCTGTTCAAGGCTTGACTTGACAAAAGAGGATTCATCCCCCCTCTCGTTCAGGATGTCTTCATCCGATAAGAGGCTTTTTTGCTGAGTGTCTTTTTCCTCTTCAAGTGGGGATTGACAGTACCAACATTTATTGGCTTTGTTTAGGTTAGGCCTTCCACAAACCGGGCACTTCTTTTCATCAAGATTATTGTCCATAGGCAGGCTCAATGGTTTTTTAGAGTATAGCACAATCGGTGAGTCATTTTATCAAACAAACCAGTCCTTTACTGACGGAAAAGGATTTATTTCAGTGCAGATAATGGATAAGGAACATGATTGGCGGCTTGCTTCTCTTTTATTGTGAGGTAGCCTTGATTGCAATAATGGTTGCACAATCCAGAACATCATCCCCACTCAAAAACTCAGTTCTGATTTTATCCTTCTTGACTGCGAAAGCATGTGGTTCGGATTCTAGTATGGTGATGGCTACACTGTGGAAATGCTTCTCGAAAGCTGCCCGATATTGGGGTATGCGGTAGCGATTTAGGTTGCTGGTGGGGTTCAACCAGTTCTTCCATGTGGATGATGAAAAAGTGAGCATTTCAAAAGGGTATTTAAAATAATGGTCGCGTAGATCTACGAAATGCAGGTGTAATCCTGTTGGTTTTGTAAGTTTGAAAAGAGCGGTGGTAATACCTTCTACGTCATCCAGATGTTCAAATACAGATGAACTGATGATGAGATCGGCTTTTTCGACATCCGAACGCTTCGCAAGAGCGCGAATGTCCTGGTGGTAACAGAGCAATCGTGACGGATCTGGTTGATCAGTATCTTGTTCACGGATGAAATATTGGGGATACTGAACTAAAGCCTCGTTGCTGATGTGCAGGGCGGGGAAATCCTCTCGTTCACAAAGAATGATTTTTTGTGCGCCAGCGTTCAATAGTTCACATGCGGTTGTGAAGTTGCCCCCGTAACCAAAGATCAGGATCGTTTTGCTATCAATCGTTATTTCTGATTGTTGAAAGTACTTAAGGTATCGCTGGGCAGCAGCCAGTGGTTCAAGTGTTTCCATGCCCGCTTTTATGATAATTTTCTTTTTTTTCATCCATTCAGCCAGGGTTTCAGGCATGAAATGACGGATGATACGGGGAATCAGATAAGCTGGATTCAAATTAAAGCTCCTATGGGCAGTTTAGAAAATCAGGGATAGCTGAGGTGCGGGGTACAAGCAGTTCCACGCCAACCTCAGAGAAGGTTTCCAGAGGTTCATAATAACATAAGAGTGGTTCAGAAACCCATTTTACATACGCGTCATTTTCTTCGCCAAAGTTGTAATCATCTTCTTGATAGGTAATATTGATGGGTTCGTTGATTATCAAAGCGTACTTTTGATTTTTGAGGTCCGTGTAGAAAGAGTTGAAGTAATCCGCATTGTTGCTCATGGCTTCATTCATCAAAAACTTCTTTTCATATTCGTTTTGCAGGTCGATATTTTTAATTTGACCAAACGTAAGAAGCTGCCTTTGATCAATAAAAAGAATTTTTCCCGTCTCCTTTTTTTCATCAACCCTTGCTTGGATGGTCGCTAGAGTTTCGTTGACAATGGTCTCATCAGGTATAGATAATGGTTTTACCGAATGAAGGTGATTAAAACATTGATAAATTAAAAGCAAAAGAACTACATAGGTTGTCAGTCTTCCTTGTTTGATTTCTTTCATGAACCATGTAGCGGCTCCTTCTTTCCAAAAAATATAAATAATGATCATCAGCGTGAGCAGAAACATATCCATATTGTGTAAGTTGCTTCCCCCTCCAATTTTTACGCTCACAAATATTCCAATTAATAAAAATCCGATGAGAGCCAGGTAAGAAATAAGTTTTTCAAAGGTGGTCAGTTTGATTTTTTCCTGCCGAATGTATTGGAAGAGGATAATAAACACAGGAATCGTGATTAATATTAAAGCAGGCAGAATTCCCAACGGAAAAGTTTCAGTTGGTAGTAAGCGGTTCCACAGCAGGTCCTGATTGTTTAAAATATTGAGCACCGACGAAAAAATATCCGAAGAGGATGTCTCCTCTATAATGATGGAGCTGGAGTCGAGCTGGATGAAGTTAGGTAGGATCAAACCTCCAACTAACCCAGCCGCGGCAGCTCCGAGGCTTTTCCAGATTCGTTTTTTCTCATCGGTATTCTTTTCACGAAAGTAAAAAAGCAGAAAAGCCCATACGGGTGGCGCGATGATCCAGGTAAAGCGGGTGATGTTCGCATAATATCCAGAGAGGATGATCAGTGCTAATGATATGGGAAACGCATCAATTTTTTCGGCAAGTAAAACAAGGATTGCGCAGATGATCAATGGGGCATAGATAGGTCCCTCGCTGAGAAAAGTGTATGTCCACAATCCAAATAGTAGAAGGTTAAGCGGTTTTATTTCCTTGGTCTTAAAAACGATCAAACCCAGCATCAATGGGGGAATAAAGTAGAGGAGAGTATTCCAGGCGCGCATGCCGGTAATGCTGACGTTCTTGCATAAGAAAATTAATCCCCATAGGCTCTGACGTCCCAGATCGAGAAATGCTGCTATTTTGCCCCCTTCAGCAATGCTGTAATGATCTTTCCAAAAGAGAAGGGAATAATCCCAAAATCGGTTCCCTTCAGACCAGGATAATGAAAAAGGATAATCAACAATTAATTTGATTCGATTGGATAATAATAAGCTGGATGTGAGAAAAATTAAGGAGGGGAAGAATTGATAAATATTCCGCTGTTGAAACATTCTTTGCCCATTCAGCATATAAGTCATGAGAAGCGATGTGCAAAGGATGAGTAAAATCCTGAGAAAGGTACTTTGTAAGATGAATCCCCACGGAGAAAATTGTAGGATGATTGAGGGAAAAATTCCTAACAATATAAAAACGACATACCTAAAGAAACTTTTGGTTTTTGATATATTTTGCTCACCTGGCTTTTTATAAAGAGTCATCAGTACCAATAGAATGGTTGACCCTTCTATTACCAGCATGCATAGAAAAACGGCGATGGATGATAAAGAGAAATAAATTTGTTTATCTAACCCGCCCCAATAGATCTTCTTGAATTCTATCAAAGCAAACACAATTGTGATGAGGCTGATTATTCCGGCAAGAATTCTGTTTTTCCTGTATTGTATTTTCATTATACGTAATTAATATGAATCAGTTTATTTTGATACAATTATAAACTCAATGAGTGCTTATCCCATTTAATGGAATCTTAATGACTGAACAATCAAAAAATAAAATTCTTCTCCCCAGGGTTATTTATGGAAATCGGGGCGACATCCTAAGCCGTTGGGGTTTGCTTAACGGATTGTTATCTCTCGGGCAGCGCGACATTAAGGTGTTTGCACATCTCCCGGGTGATCTTCCAAATGAATTTTGCAATACTTTTTATCCCTATGGAAAATATCATAATTTGCTTCTATCTCATGACGCACGAAAGGCTCTCCATGAATCCGATCGCATTTTATGGGGCGGGGGGTTAGATCTCACAGATGAATCAAGCAAAGCGAAACTTCTATATCTATCAGTCCTTTTTTCGCGATATCGAAAGCTTGGAAAACAAATTGATTGTGTATTTCAGGGAGCTGGTCCGATCGTTACGAGTACTGGAAAAGTATTAACTAGACAAATCTTAAACAAAACAAATCATTTCATCGCACGAGATGAATATACATTGAATTTATTACATACCATCAATCCAGCTACAAAATTGACTTTGGCGGGGGATGCAATCTTCATGCCTGGTTTTGAAGATCAAATTAATGAACATGATCAGCCCTCCGCGATTGTACCCTTTGTTCCACCAGAAGGGCAGCTTTTGGTTGCTATAAATATCCGACGATGGTTTCACTTCTCATCTGACTTGATTCCTTTTCAGTTGGCGAAAAAGCGCTATGAGAATCGCGGGCAGCAGGAAATGGACCGACTGGTGCAAATCTATGTTGATCTGGCGCGAAAACTACGCAGGGAGTACGATGCTAGAGTGTTACTGGTTTCTGCTTATAACCCGGGAGTGTTCAGCTGGGAGGATGATATGCCCTGGCTGCAAAAGATCAAAACAGCCTTCCCTCTGGATGATGATGTATGCTTACTGGATGAAAATTTGGATATGTTGGATTATCTCTCTCTCATGAGTAAAGTTGATATGGCAATCAGTATGCGCCTGCATTCCAGTTTGACGGCATTACGATTCGGTAATCCCGCGGTAAATATCAGTTACTCTCCAAAAGGGGTCTACGTTTTTAATACTCTTGGGTTAGGCGATCATGCCGTAGAAATAAATACAGCTATGCAACAGCCTGATAGAATCTGGCAGGAAGTTCAACTTGTTTTATCTAATCTTTCTGTTGAAAAACAGAAAGTGAGAATTGGAGTTGCCTCGCTCATCGAGAAAAATATGGATGTGCTTGGCTCTCTTTTTATGGAAGCGAATGAATAAACAAACACGAAAAGTAGATTGGAAAACGATCATCAAATGGGGAGGCACGCTAATATCACTGGGTCTCTTCATCTGGCTACTCACACGGATGAACTGGCAGGAAGCCTGGATCATTCTACGGGATATGCCTTTCTATGTTTACATCCTTTCCATTTTGCTTTTCTTTGGAGGACAATTTCTCAATTCGCTACGCTGGTATGTGTTATTGAAGGCGCAAGATGTACCGATTAATATCAAAGAAACCTTTCAAATCTTTTTGGGTGGTGCTTTTGCCTCTAATTTTTTACCCTCAACTATAGGGGGAGATAGTTTGCGGTTCATCGCCATTGCTCGCATAACAAAAGATCAACCGCTCGGGTTAGCTTCGGTTATTTTAGATCGTCTGATAAATGTACTGGCGACATGTACACTCATCCCATTCAGCGTCACGGTTTTGAATACTACCGGCTTGCAGATCAACAGTGACCTGTTCGCGTTTTCGGGGTTGGCAGTGATGGACGGAAAATTGGGTGGTTGGATCAAGCGATCGGTAAAAAAATACGGTGATTTGTTTAAGCGTTGGGTTAAAAAACCCAGCTCATTGATTCTGGCTTTTGTTATCGCCTGGTTCTCGACCATGGTCGTATTGGTTGGTATTTGGGTGCTGGCGCGCGGGATCGGAATGCCGGTGACTTTATGGCAGGTAGTCGGAGTAAATACAGTCTCATACTTTATCACTCTGTTACCAATCTCTATTTCGGGTTATGGATTGCGGGAGATCACGCTGACAAGTCTTTACACTCTGTTGGGTGCTTCCCTTGAACAAGCTACTGCCTTAGCGTTGATATCACGCATTTTTTCCACCCTGGTGACCTTGCCTGGAGTGATCTGGATGCAGCGGATTGTGGCTGATTCGAAAACTGACGAAGGTCAAAATTCCTAAAATATATATTAACCGTTCAGAATTTCTTCCATCACATCCTGATATTGTGCGATGATGCCGCGGATATCGAATTTTTCTGAAAAGGTGCGACTTCTTTGTTTGAACCGATATAACAAATCCTTGTCGGTAAGAAGTTTTTGGAGAGCGGATGTAAATTCAGCTTGGTTATCGGGATTGATTAAAAAACCACTTTCGCTATCCAGCACGAGATCCGGACATCCTCCCACATTTGATAATACTGCTGCCAATCCTGTAGCAATCGCCTGCACACCTGCGATGGGTAATCCTTCTGAGCGGGAAGGCATGAACAGGATATCACTGTTCTGATAGGTCTCAAGAACCTGCTCGGGATTGATCCACCCTGATAAAGTAAAACGTTCCTGCAACCCGTATTTTTGAATAGCATTTTCAACGATGGGTTTAAGAGGACCATCCCCCATCATGACACATTTCCATGGCAGTTCTCGCAGCTCTTGCAATACTTCCACGATCATCAGGGGATTCTTCTGCTCCATAAAGCGACCTGCGAAAACGATTTGAATGGGATCGTGTACGGCAATATGAGCAGGTTTAATGGCGTTGATATCAACGCCATTAAAGATGACCCGTGGTTGGATATCCGGGTAGCTTTGCTGTGCCAGGTCTTTGGTGTAGTGGCTGACGGTGATGATGCGTTCTGCATCACTCCATATCTTTTTGGTAAAAGGATAAAGGAACTGAAACCATCGCTCTGTTTTTTCAGGCACCCCTCCGGGGATATCTCCCAAATGTGCGGTTAAAAAGTAAGGGATTTTGTGTTTACGAGATAACATACGCGCTGTAGCGCCAGCTGGAACAGCAAAATGACCATGAATAATGTCAGGCTTCCAGGTTTGAATGAGACGATTCCCCGCATAATATGCGCTAATAATGAAGGCGCTCATATCCTTTAATGTTGCCCGGTAGGCGTATTTTCTCATAGAAGGAACACGAATGATCTCATAGTGAGAATAGTATTCATTATCGGGAAGATCGTCAAATTGGGGGGTAATCAGTTTGACTTCGTGCCCTTGCTGGCTAAAACCAACATTAAGATCGCGGGCAACCCTTCCACCCCCACCACCGACCGGTGGGTATTCATGATTGAGGACAAGAATACGCATGAAGAATTATTCTTTCCTGGTTGAATCGCGAGAATTCCCATTAATGATGGTACGGATGGTGTAGGTAGGTTTATTCTGGGATTCGTGGTAGGTTCGAACCAGCAATTCAGCAATAAAACCCATCAAGACCGATTGGAATCCCATTATGACGCTGGTTACACTGATCAAGAACCATGGTGTGGCAGTAACAGATACCTGGAACCAGACTCTGCGGATGAATAAATAGAGCAATACCAGCCCACCTGCTGCTATCAGGGAGATTCCCAAACCGCCAAACAGATAGATGGGTTTATTGGCGTAAGCGGTGAGGAATTTTACAGTGAAAAGGTCAAGGATGACTTTAAAAGTACGTTCCAATCCATATTTTGCCTTCCCAAATTTTCGCGGGTGGTGATGAACGCGTACTTCTGTGATCTTTGCTCCCACTGAATCAGCATAAACTGGGATGAAGCGGTGCATTTCGCCGTAAAGATGAAAACCTGATAAGACTTCTCTGCGATAAGCCTTGAGTGTGCAGCCATAATCATGCAGATGAACACCGGTAACATGAGAGATCAACCAGTTAGCTGCCTTCGATGGCAGAACGCGCGTCATAAATTTATCCTGGCGATTATAGCGCCAGCCACTGACCACATCGTAACCTTCGTCCAACTTTTCAAGCATCATAGGAATGTCTGCAGGGTCATTTTGCATATCTGCATCACACAGCACAACGATCTCTCCGCTGGAATGATCGATGCCTGCCGCAATGGCTGCGGTTTGACCAAAATTACGACGCAGAACGATCACGCTCACATGTTCAGGGTCTTTCTTGGCAATTATTCGCATTTCTTTAAGGCTTTCATCCGTACTGCCGTCATCCACCATCATCAATTCCCATTGTTTTTTCAAGGGGGTGATGGTGTTAATAATCGCCTCATATACGAGATGTATATTTTCCTGTTCATTGTAAACTGGCACTACGATAGAAAGATCCATCATTTTCTCCTGAAGATACGAAAATAATCGGCGGGATTGCACTCATTGATTGGAACAGTATGCGGTAATTCATCAAATTGTTCCGCATTTATCCATTTTACAACATCACCGGTAAAGGTGGAATTCTCAACAATTGCGTAATCTGCATCTTCCAGCCAGGTAAGTGCAAGCTCTTCGTTCCAATACCCGTATCGATATAACTCATCACTGTTGCCGCCTATATAGTAGTTGAACATATGGTTCAGTTGAGGTGGGTAGATCTGAATGTCATCGATATAACTCAAGATGATTTGACCTGAGAGACTCCACAGCCATACCTTAGAATTTGGTTCGATTTGCGAGTCAAGGTATTCTCCAATAGATTCGTATGTATTGATGATGTTGCTTGAACAGCTTTTTAGAGTTCCACTGTATTGTTCTTCTGTCATTTGAAATGTTAGTGGACTGCCCAACAACGCAACAAATAAAAAACTGATAGAAAGAAAGGAAACTGGGTTTCTGTTAATTTTTCTCGTCAGAGCTGCAACCACTACAATCAATAGACCTATGATGAAACCAAAGGCAGAAGGGATGATCATCTCAAGCTGGTCATAATTCAACCCGTATTTGTTAGCAAGCAAGGTCCATAGTTCAACGGAACCAGGTACTATCCTTAAATTCTTGATTCGCGGCACTGTCAATTCCATCAGGAAATGACCACTATCTTGATGAATGCTGAATCCGGCAGCGCTGCAAATCAGTAAGATGGAGATAATTCCAAGAATATTCCAGAAGGAGGGAAATGGCGCATCCATGCCTTCAAAAAGGATGAGGGAAAAAAGAATGGTACCAATGATACCGAAAAACGTAAGGTAATTCGAAAAACAGAACACGCAGTAATCATTAAAAATTGCAGCCCACATATGAGCTAGGAAAAGTACAGAAAAAGTAATGAGAAGGAAAATAATTGCTTTGAAATTTTTTATTTTCGCTTTAGGTCTGGAGAAAATAAAGATATTGGTGAGAACGATTCCTAATATTTCTACATAGTGAGTGCGCAAACCTTGTGTGAATGCTAAAACTCGTTCGATAGTTTGAACTGAATATGTTGTAGCGGGTTGCTCTAAATTAGGCAGGAATACAAAGTTGCGAACAAGTGAGCTGATAGTACCAGGTATTACCTCAAAATAATTACGCACGATGCCTGGCCAATATATTGCAGTCATCACTGCAAATGTTGCTACGCCGCTTATCAAGCTAATGCGTCCTGCTTTTTTCCCTTCTTCCCAGTAAGTGTAAAGGATGACGAAGGGGATGATAGGCAACATGTTTTGTCTGACCTGTACGATGATCACTGAAAGGAGTGTTCCAACGATGATCTGCCATAGGGGTTTGTCTTTTCCGAGGGTGAAAACCAGCATCCATGCTAATAATGCAGCCACCAGGCTTTGTGACACAAATTGTGCAAAGATCCAAGCGTAAAAAGGATTGAGCGCAATGGCAGATACCGCAAATGTTGTGATCCAATTGTTTTTAGTGAATTTTTTTACAAGGAGCCCGATAGCGATGACGGTGAGCAATCCTAGCAGGATGGAAAAAATGCGACCTGAGCGTAACCCGGCACCAAATAATGATTGAAACCAACCAGGGATGAGAAAGCTGAGCGGATTTTTATTGGTACGCAGTCCATAAGGTTCGAAAGGGCTATATGTTCCTTTAGCGAATAATAAACCTTTATAGAGATATAGACTCTCATCCAATCGGGCGGGGAGAATATCCGCATATTGAAAGCTTCTCACCAGCATAAAGACAATCGATGCGATGGTGAGAAGCACCGGTAGAGTTCGATTTAAAAAAGAGTTCTTTCTCATATGAATCCGACTGACAGATAAAGATTATAACATTGACGGTTTCAGGTTTGATTTTTCGCTTTCTTGTGGTGATCGTAAAAAATGAATACTACCAGAAGTATCACAATTGTTGCGAATAAAACTACAACCATTTGAGTGAATGGTAAACGAGACCATAGTTTGTAATACCTGCTGAGATACCAGTGGATGAAAAATAAACAGGAAACGGCAGTGATCACATAGGTCCGTTGTAACCATGGGTTCTTGTTTTCTTTGAAGTAGATAAATACCCAACCTGTTACTAAGGTAATCCATGGCAAAATGGCGGTGCGGTAGCGTGGATTGTCCCATTGATCCCCTCCCGCTCGCAGAGAGGAAAGGAATACCCAGAAGAGGATGAACGCAATCGTGTAAATGAGCACCCTTCTGTTCTTGGTATCTTTTTCTTTGCGCACGAAGAATGGAGCTAGCAGCAAGGTTGGGGCGATCGCGTACCATCCGGCGGAACGGAAGATGGCAATGCTGCGCATGATGGCAATGCCCGGATACGCAATGGCAGCCGGGAGCACGGGTTGCAGGACGCCGTAGATGACAAGAAATGGAATGCGGAATTGAGACCCAATATTATCCAGCTCGAACTGCACTCTTCCGGAACTGCTCTCCATTAGGTACAGATCCCAGCGAGCAGTGTTGACCAACCAATTCCAGCTGATAAAAAGCCCTGCCAGGATGATAAGGACAAGAAAAATATTCCGCAAAACCTTATTCTTCCCCTGCTCCTCTCGCGGGGTGTGGTCCACCCATATCCACAGCAGTACGAGTATCCCGATCGCCATCGCATAGCGGGTTGAGATCAATAGCAGCATCAAAAAGCTGAGGGTGACCGTGATGATACTGGCGCGTTTGTCTTTCTGATGGTGAATGATGCCCCATAGAATGATACAGCTCAGTCCGATCACGATTGGCTCGCGCATTTGTGAGCCTCCTAGAATGATGCTCTCGGGGTACAATGCCAGCAGCCAGCTAGCAATCGTGGCGATCTTGGGGTTGAATCGTTCCTGAATGGCTTGCCAGTAAAAAGGGATACCCAGAGTGCTGATGAATGCTGTGATGAGCAGGATAAGCACAGGGCGATGTGCATCAGGGCTGAAGGTGCGGTAAATTGCTGCGCTGAGCGACAGCATCCCCCCGTACTGGTCGGTGTAGAAATCATCTTTAAAACCGGAAAAAATTGACTCATCAGAATTGGCGATTTGCCATGCATCGGAATCCCTGCGGTAGGCATCGAGGTATAGATAGCCTGCTTGAGGTGGTTCTTCCTCATAACCAAAAATGGGGAGCAGCAGGAAGAGAGCAATGCCTGTGCAGATGCGCAGCAAAAAATTAACCGTGGATATAACCCTCACTTTTTTAGGGCTTTGCAATTTTTCAAATACGAAGAGGATTCCAAATAAAAAGATAAAAGAGATAATGGTTCCCCCCAGCCAAGCTGTGAAAAGAGTTTGACCTGGATTGACAAGTACCACCACCAATCCCAGCAACCCAGCGGCAGGGAGAGAGATTTTAAGAATTTTTACCAGTTTCTTCTTCATTGCAGCCCTCCAAACCTTTGATTAATGCCAGGGTTTTTTCTGCGCGTGCTATCCAACTGTAACGCTGCGCCTCTTGTTTGGCATTACGCGATAATCGCTCGCGTTCTTTTTCATTTTCGACCAGCTGACGGATCGCTGAAATCCATGCTTGGTTGTCATCGGGTGGGCAGAACAGCGCGGTTTGCTCCGAAAGAACCTCATGAAAAACGGGGATTTCGCTTGCGATGATGGCTCTTCCGCTTGCCATGTAATCAAACATTTTCATCGGGTTGATCACTTCGGCGATATCTCCGCCGCTACTGCCGGCGATTTGTTTCCCATAGGGCATAACCAGAATATCACATGCTGCTTGATACATCGGAATCTGCTGGTTGGGGATGAATCCTGCCAGCGTGACATTCTGAATATGCCGGTTTTCGAGTTCAACGCGCCAGGGTTGGATGTGTTCTTCTTTCCCGCCCACCCATAGAAATTGGATATTGGGTAGATTGATTGCAAGCTCCAGCAGTAGCTTCACACCGCGCCCGCGATAGAAATGACCTGTGAAACCGACGGTGATATTCTCGGGCAGATTAAGCTGCTGGCGGGCTTCTTTTGGATTTGGGAGAGAAGCATACCGTTGTGGATCAGTCCCATTTGGAGCGATTTGTAGCGAACCATCTTTAAATTTAAATTCGTAGCGTTCCTGTAAGCCGTCTGCCAGCGCTTGTGTGGTAGTGAGGGTCAATGTGTTTTCTTGATTCCGGATGTATCGTTTGAACAAACCTGGACCCAAATTTCCCATGGGGAAATCGTGGAATTCCATCACTACCGGCTTGTTTTTTTGCTGCCCGAATACCGCACTTTGCAGTGCCCAAGTGTAAATGATATCCGCCTGCCATCCCAATGCTTGCTGTACGGATTTCCAACTGAAATCATATTGTTTCAGGTTCTTATGAAAAGGGAGCCATTCTAGCGGGAATTCTTCCTGCAGCCCATACAGATCTGCCAGCTCCGACCATTCTGCTTTTTTAAAATAAGGCACCCACAATTTCACCTCTTCTCCACATTGTTTGAGCGCATGGCATACTTTCATTGCCTGGATACTATTGGCGGTTTTGGAAGGAATTTGAGAGGTGGTGATGCAAGCTATCTTCATGCTATGCTTTCTCCGGCATCCAGTTTTTCACGTTTCTCGATCTCTTTCCATCCTTTGATAACGATGATACCAATGGAAATGACGAAAAATGCGGAGAGAAGTGCTGCTTCCACGTTCAATCCCAAGGTTGGTACCAGCAGCACGGTAAGTGCCATTTTGGCTATACCGCTGTACAAACTGGCGCGGAAAGGTGTCAGTGGCATATCCAGTGATAATAGCAGAGGTCGATTCCAGAAAAAAATGTTGGCAAAACCTAATCCGACCAGGAAGATCATCATAACCTGGTAGGCAGGAATAAAATCTACCCCATAGATCGAAAGCAGCCATTTTCCAAAAATAGCCAAAACGATCGAGGCGCCGATGGTCCATACGCCTGAAATGGTGGTTACTTTCCGCAGCAGGTCCTTGACCTTTCCCCATGCTCTTTGGGTGATGGCACGGTTGATTTCCGGATAGGTTGTGGAAATGAAGGGCGTGATGGGCATTTGTACGAAATTAATGATCGCAAGGGCAGCTTTAACATACCCGGCTTCAAGCGGGGTCAAAAAATAGGCTACCCATAAGATTTCGTTATCACGTACCAGCATGATGATGGTGCTGCTGATGTTGGTACTAAAAGCGAATTTAGCCAATTCTTTGATGGGTGGTAGGTAAGAAAAGGAGGTATGCTGCCAGCCCTTACCGAGCGTTGCTCGCAATTCTTTAAATCCGATGATGGCGGTACCGATTCCCAAAACGAATTTCCCTGCCATATAGGCGATTACGATTTCCAGTAAACCGCCCTGATTGAAGTATGCCCACACGATGATCAACGCGGTAAAAAGGTTGCTGATGAAAGTGATGACCGCTTGAATACGAAATTTACCGTTAACCTGCAGCACGCCGGTGGTGGTTTCCATGAAAATATTTGCAAGGATGATCGTGCCATACAGGATGAACTGCGGAGCCAGAGTCGGGTCATCTGCCAGTGTTCTGGCTGCGTAGGGTGCGAACAAGACACAAAAAACAAAAGAGAGAATGGCTGTGACTGATTCTGCGATGAGGGATGCTTTCACGATCGCTGCAGCCCGCTGGGGCTGCTGTTTTTCCATGGCTTCCCCGTAGTATTTCACCACCAGTTCGTTCATCCGGAAGGAAAATAAACGGTTGAGCGTGGATGCAAAGGTGGTGATTGTCCCGATCACACCAAACCCCATGATCCCTAACAGACGCCCCGTCAGAACGCTCTGTACGACGCTGAAGACATTACTGAAGAGGAGATACCCGGAGTTGCGCAAGACCCTGACGATGGTGTGGTCTTGGCTCCAATTCTCCCAAATCTGTTTGACAGTTTTCATTCGGTTGAAACCTGGCTAGCCCAGGGTCGTTCTTGCATATACCAGTTAATCAATTGCGGAATGCCTTTTTCAAGGGTAACCTGTGGCTGCCAACCCAGCAATTCCCTGGCTTTGCTTACATCTGCCCAGCTTGCGTTCATATCCGCCGGATGGGCTGGTAAATATTTAATGGATGCTTTCTTGCCCAGCAAGGATTCCATTTTCTTCACCAGGTCATTGATGGAGATGGTTTGGTGACCTCCAAGATTGATGATCTCATATCCTAGAGGTTTGAGAGCCTGGATGGTGCCTCGTGCAATATCATCCACATAAGTGAAACCACGGGTCTGGTTCCCATCTCCGAAGATGGTGACCAATTCCCCTTCAGCAATCCATTTTGCGAACCGGAACATGGACATACCTGGTCTTCCAGCCGGTCCATACACTGTGAAGTAACGTACCACGGTAACATCAATGTGTTCCAGGTAATGGTAGCTGTAACTCAGTGTCTCGGCAGCTTTTTTACTGGCTGCATAAGGTTGCAGTGGATGGCTGGAATCAGCCTCTTCAGAGGTTGGGTAGGGCGCATCGTCACCGTAAATACTGGATGTGGATGCCAGGATGAACTTGTGGATTTTTTTCTGTTTGCATATCTCAAGCAGGTTCAAGGTTCCGTTTACATTAGTGTTGTAGTAAGCCCAGGGATCCAGCACTGAATCACGTACCCCGGCTTTGGCTGCCAGGTTGATGATGCCATCTATTTTTTGGGATTTTGAAACGATTTCCTTCAGTCGGGTGTATTCACAAATGTCATCGCGATAAAAGGTAAAGCCTGGTTGTGATTGCAATCTTTGCAATCTCCATTCTTTTAAGCGCACATCGTAGACCGGGTCGAAATTATCGATGCCGATGACGGTATGCCCATCTTGCAGCAGGAACTCGCACACTTTTGATGCAATAAAACCCGCTGCACCCGTGACGAAGTAATTACCCATTACAGTTTGACCACCTTGGGATTGTTCTTGCCGAGATCGCCCAGTGCATTGCGCGCGTCAAAGATCAGCCGGGCATTTTTAAGAATGTCTGCATAGTCATACAAACTGTGGTTGGTGACGATCACAACACAATCTGCTTCTTTGACGGCTTTATCGAAATCAGCTACAGACTGCATACGCAGTTCATCATGGTGGATGGCGGGGATGAAGGGATCGTGATATTGAACCTGCGCGCCTTTCTCCTGCAGAAGGTGAATGATATCCAGTGCGGGAGATTCCCGCAGATCATCGATATCCGGTTTGTAAGCAACCCCCAGAACCAAGATTTTGCTGCCATTGATGGGCTTTTTCTGCGTGTTGAGGGCATCCTGGATTTTCGTGACCGTAAAACGCGGCATTCCGGTGTTGATTTCTGAAGCCAGGTTGATGAAGCGGGTGGAGTAGTTTAACGTTTTTAATTTCCAGGATAGGTAAAGTGGATCGATTGGAATACAGTGTCCGCCAAGTCCGGGACCGGGCTGGAATTTCATAAAACCGAAGGGTTTTGTGGAGGCAGCATCAATCACTTCCCAGATATCCACTCCCAGGCGGTCACACATGATCGCCATCTCGTTCACAAGCCCGATATTGATCATGCGAAAGGTGTTTTCAAGCAGTTTTGCCATTTCGGCGACCTCAGCGGAAGAGACCGGCACAACTTTTTCCAATGCTTGCCCGTACCAGCTGGTTGTTACCTCCAGGCAGGCGGGTGTGATCCCTCCGATGACTTTGGGTGTGTTGATGGTGGTGAAATCAATCCTGCCGGGGTCGACCCGTTCAGGCGAGAATGCCAGGAACAGGTCTTCTCCAACTTTTAATTCGTTTCCTTCTGTCAGTTTAGTTTTCAGTAATTCGCGGGTTGTGCCGGGATAGGTGGTGGATTCTAGCACCACAGCCATGCCCGGATGCACATATTGTTTCAGCGAATCGGTAACAGAAATGATAAAGGAAAGATCAGGATCGCCAGTCTTACGCAGGGGTGTTGGAACACAAATGCTCACAGCATCTAGATCTTTGAGCACCGAAAAATCTGTGGTGGCTTTCAATTTACCACTGGCAGTGAGCATCTTAATGGTCTCATCTGGTACATCCAGCACATAACTTTTTCCTTGACCAAGGCTTTTTACCTTTTCTTCGACTGGATCAATTCCGGTTACCTCAAAACCAGCCTGTGCGAAAACCACTGCCAGCGGTAAGCCAACATACCCAAGCCCCAGAACACCAATATGGGCGCTCTTATCCTCGAATTTTGTGATTAACTCTTTTGCGTGGTTCATTTTTCCTCTTCTAGAAGAAACTCAATTGGGTTGCATCATCTTCGGGAGTTTCTTCTTCAATTTGACGGCTTATTTTTTGAATGTTTTCAGATTTTTTTGCCTGTTCGATGATCTCGGGTAGTTTGCGAAAATCTGCTAGGATGGTTGATTTTAGATTAGGTTGGTGTAACCCTGCTGCGGGATGGTACATTGCTACCACTAACTGCCCATTAACCCATGCTGCTCGACCGTGAATGAGGCTGATCTTGGCATTGGTGAAATATTTACCCATTGAATGACGACCCAGAGTGACGATGACCTTTGGTTGGATAATGGCGATCTGCCGGTCCAGATAATTTGCACATGCTGTCAATTCTTCCGGCTGTGGGTCGCGATTGCCTGGGGGACGGCATTTTACCACATTCGTGATGAATACGTTTTCTCTCTCGTAGCCAGCCGTTGCCAGTAATTCATCCAAGAATTTACCTGCCTGCCCGACAAATGGTTTCCCCTGTTCATTTTCATAAAAGCCGGGTCCCTCTCCAATGAACATGATATCTGCATTGGTTGGTCCCTCTCCAGGGACGGTACGTTTTCTGCCGTCTGCCAGACTGCAACGGTGACATTGCGCGATCTCTGATCGAATCTCATCTAGGGTATTCTGAGGGTTCACGGTTCTTCCTTTCTTTTTTGGTAATTTTACAATGCTCTGCCCGATTGTACCTTTACCGGTCACTCTATTACAGGGATCGAGTTGATGGTGTGCAAGTAGATAGGGGCAAGCAACGCGGGGTCATCCGTCATATCTTTAGATAGTCTGATACTGGCTAGTTCTGCCAGTGTTGATGCGCGTCGGATGCTGGCTGATGGAGAGCACAACTGCGCTTTTTTCCATTTTCGACCGATAATTCTACGCATTTCATGATCCATTTCACCGCAGATGATGGTTTCTGTATAGATGTTTTCACTTAATTCTTGAGGGGTGGTGACGAAAGTCTCCCCCTCTTCTTTCCACATTTCATCAAAATGATAACGGCAGGCAGCCAGGTTTTTTCTACCTGCTTGTAATATACAGATCAGAGGGATTGATGCTGGGGGTACAGTGGCTGCCAGAATATCCAGGCTGGGTATACCGATCAGATCCAGATGATTTACCAGCGCCATTCCTTTGGCAAAAGCCAAGCCGATACGCAGACTAGTGAAAGAACCGGGTCCTGTAGCAATGGCTACTGCTTTCAGGTTATCAGCTGTAATACCCGAATCTATCAATATTTTATCAACAGCGGGTGCCAGTTCGGTGGTGTGTCGGCGTGAGGAACGCCAGGTCTTCTCGTATGGAAAAACCTCGTTTTCCCAATCATACAGTGCGATACTCAGCCATTGTGTTGATGTATCAATTGCCAGAATCATAGTAATCCTGTGAAAATTTGTTTTCTTAATTGTATGATGATATTTTTATAGAAATTGCCAACCGGTTTGATCATCAGCATACGCTGCTGTTCACCGGTGTAGCTCAAATCTATCCAAAGATGGTCCTTGGGCAGAGCAGAAAGGATGCGTTTTGGCCATTCCACGATCAGCGGTCCACTTTCCAGCAGGTAATCGATATCCAGCGCTTCTGCTTCCAGCGCGTCTGCCAGGCGGTATGCGTCCAAATGGGAGAGTTGCTGTCCATCCGGACGTCGATAGTTATTGATGAGCACAAAGGTAGGGCTCGTGACCGGGTCGGGTGAACCCCACCCCTGGGTAATACCCTGTACCAGCGTTGTTTTGCCGGCACCCAGGTCGCCGTTCAAACACAGCACGTCTCCCTTTTTTAGCAGTGAACCTAAACGAGCCCCCACACGGCGTGTTTGGTCAGGGCTGTGACTGAGAAATTCGAGAGTGCTTTCATCTAATATTGGCATATTTTATTTCACGATCTCATATGCGATGCAATCCGGTCATCTAACGTCATCTGGAGGGACTTTTCCTAAATTTTCTTTCATTTTCTTCAAGAGTTCCCGTCGTGAAAGCATGATGCGCCGCTGGCAGGTCAGGCATTCCAACCCGATATCAGCGCCTAATCGTGTTACGATCCATATCGACCCGCCGCAGGGATGTGTCTTGCGCATGCGCACGATATCGCCCTTTTCCAGATCAAATAACATGTCAGCATTATATCGCATGATATAATCGCTTCACCAGCGAGAAATCTATGATCAATCAATTAATAGCTTCCCCATCCATCTTTTTCACACGTATCCTGGCACTGCTTATATCTCTAACCTTTCATGAGTTTGCGCATGCCTGGACGGCTGTGAAGTTGGGCGATGAAACTCCCCGTTGGGCGGGGCGTCTGACGCTCAACCCCTTCAAACATTTAGACCCCGTTGGCAGCTTAATGCTATTACTGGTCGGTTTTGGTTGGGCAAAGCCTGTTCCTGTGAATCCCTATACCTTGAAAAGAAAACACCCAGCGGGGCTGTTATGTGTAGCACTTTCAGGTCCACTTTCTAATTTCCTGCTGGCAGCTTTGGCAGCTCTCCCACTGCGTTTTGGCTGGGTAACCCCTGTCTATACTACCTCGACCCTCATCCCCAGCCTATTTGAGTTCTTATTGTATTTTCTCTCCATTAATCTGGGTTTAATGCTCTTTAACCTGCTTCCTATTCCCCCACTGGATGGTGAGGAGATTCTATCTTTCTTCTTACGAGGAAAGCCAGCTTATTTTTATGAACAGATCCGACCCTATGGGTCTTTTATCTTGCTCGGGATTATTGTGGTTGGGCAGTTCTCTGGTTTTAACTTGTTTAGCGTGATACTAGAACCTGCTATGTACGGGATCGCAAAATTTTTGTTAGGAGCGTGAGATGGCAACGAGAATCACCACATTAGGATTGGGAAAAACGGGTATTTCTGTTGGATTGGCTTTGCCGGGAGAAAAAAAGGGAATTATTCGTGTTGGATTTGATGAGGATAAAGAATTAGTTAAATATGCCAAAAAAGTAAAGGCATTTGATGAATACGCTTCCAGCGCTGAGGCGGCAGTTGCACAGGCGGATATTGTAATTTTGGATCTGCCAGTAGATAGATTGCGCTTGATCTTTTCGACAGTGGCACAGAAAATGAAAGCAAATAGTATTCTGGTGAACATGGCTCCCTTGGTTGGGGCTTCGACCCGCTGGGCAGCAGAACTTCTTCCGGAGAACATCTACTACATCAATGCTATCCCTGCCTTCAATTATGAGAGCTTGCAAGATGTGAATAAAGAGCCCGGCAATGCACGAGCAGATCTTTTCGAAAAAAGTTTGGTTTTTATTGCCGGTGATGTGAATACACGTCAGGAATTGATCAATGTTACGGTTGACCTTGTGGTTTTGCTGGGCGGAACCCCTTATTTCAGCGAACCGGATGAGGTGGATGGTTTAATCGCGAACGTGATTGTGCTACCGCAATTGATTGCTGCGGCATTGGCGGGTGCCACCATGCTCCAACCGGGTTGGGATGATAACAAACGTCTGGCAGGGAATATTTTTAACCTTGCACTCAAACCATTGGAACTGGTCAATGAGGCGGAAGATTATGGCATCAGCATGATGCAGAACCGTAAGAACCTGCTGCCTGTGCTGGAAAAATATATCCAGGTATTGCAGCAAATCCAACAACTAATCATAGATGAGGATACGGATGGGTTAACGGCTTTCATGGTTGATGTGCTTTTAACCCGCAAGGAATGGCTTGAAAAACGCAAGGAAGGTAAATGGGATTATTACCTCTCCTCCAGTATTCCGCTGAAACAGGAAGCACTGCGACGCTTTTCCGGCTTCTCTTCCTGATCTTTTACCGATTTTTACTATGCCGCAGCCGACTTCTTCCCCGCGTGAATTAGCCTTATCTGGTCTACCAGATGCTGAACTGATCATTTCTGCACCGGGCAGGGTGAATTTGCTCGGTGAGCATGTTGATTACAATATGGGGGTTGTTCTGCCAGCAGCCATTGACAAACGGCTTTGGTTGGCGGTGAAACCAATTGAAGAACCTGTCTTGCAAGTGACATCCCTTGATCTAAACGAACAGGTTAACATTGCCTTAAAAGATGTGGTTACCAGAGTGGATGAAAAAGGGAATCCGCTACCACAATGGAGCCTGTACCCGGCAGCTGTTGCTTGGGTCATGCTTTCCAAAGGCTATTCTATTCAGGGTATGCAGGCAGTCATTGCTTCTGATTTGCCGATGCGTGCTGGTTTGAGCAGTTCTGCTGCCATCGAGGTGGCATTTGCGCTGGCTTTTCAGACGATAGGCGGCATCGAAATGAATCGCATGCAGCTTGCACAGCTCTGCCAGCTTGCGGAAAATCGCTATATCGGTGTGCAGTGTGGTTTGATGGATCAATTTGCGGTCAGTCATGGTGTTGCCAGACATGCGCTATTCTTTGACACACGCTCTTTAGAGTGGCAGCCTATTCCTCTGCCGGCAGATACAGTACTGGTCATCGCCGATTCTGGGAGAACACGAGAATTGGCACACTCTGCCTATAACCAGCGCCAGCAGGAATGCCAGTTGGCAGTGCAGTATATCCACCGGAAGAACAGCAATGTACATTCACTGCGCGATGTGACCAAACAGGAATTAGCAGGATTTTTAGACTTGCTCCCGGAAGTGGTTGCTCGGCGAACCCACCATGTGGTGGATGAGATTGATCGGGTAGAGCGATCTGCGCTTGCCCTGGTTGAGGATGACGCTGCCGCTTTTGGTGCTTTCATGCTGGAAGGGCATGCCTCCTTGCGTGATCTGTATGATGTCAGTTGTGATGAACTGGATTATCTGGTAGAGGCAGCCTCGAATCATATCGGTTGTCTGGGAGCACGTTTGACAGGGGCTGGATTTGGCGGCTGCACCATCAACCTGGTGCAGAAACAACACGCTCAAGATTTTTGCGAAAAATTGCAAACGGCTTATCAAGAACGTTTTTTAGTAGAGTTGAAAACATATATTTGCCACGCCGATCGCGGTGCCTTTGTTGAGAGAATGAGAAAAGCGGTCTTGTGACCGCTTTTGTTTATTCGGTGAAAACAGGGAGATTCCCCAATGCGATGATGCCCTTCCAATGCTGTGGATCACCTTCGGTGAAAATAGCAGCCTGAACGGTGATCTCACCGCCGGCTTTTTCAATGATACTGCGCATACCCTCAAGAGTGGATCCGGTGCTTATTACATCATCAACGATAGCGATCTTCTTTCCTTTGATGAGAACCAGGTCTTTTTCATCGAGGATGAGCGTTTGTGGTTTGCCTGTGGTGATCGAAAGCGTTTCAGCTTGGATCGCATTTCCCATATAGACCTTGTAATCTTTGCGCAGGATAACATACGGTTTACCGGTTTCCAACGATAGCTGGTGCGCCAGAGGAATGCTCTTACTTTCAGCAGTTACAAATACATCATAGCTATGCGGATCAATTTTCTTCGCCAACGCTTTAGCACTGGCTTGAACCAATTCTGTATCCCCAAGTATATTAAGGATGGCGATCTTTAATCCTGGCTTCACCTCGAATAAGCGTAGCTCTCTTTTTACGCCATTGATCTCTATTGGATGGGTGGCTGCTTGTGTTCCCATGGTTTCCTCCTGTTGAAAAGCAATTTCTGCATGAGTGTATCATAAAACGATAAAACTTTGATTTAAAATGAGAGAGAGCCGGTGATATCAGCCCCGGCTCTTTTATAAGGAGGAGAAGAAGAGAAGTCGCCCTTGTGAGTATGTTACTGGAAAGACATATTTTAATCTGGACGATTACCCAACTGTTACCCTACGCTTACCCTACGCTGAAGCTTAATTTTTAAGGAAAAAGAAACATCCATTCAGTTATACTTAAACAAAAGGGGATGATCCAAAGGGGTGAAGATATGGTCAAAAGCTCACTTGGATCAAATTTCATGATGAAAGAATCAGGAGAAAAGAAGTGTATGGCGTTCATAGAGGATGAAGATATTGGTTCCTTAGAGATAACAGCTACTGCACGTGGCATAAACTGTTGCATGTTCAGTTCCTTAGGCAGTTTTGAAAAAGGGCTGCTCGCCCAGCAGGATTGCCTGGATGCAAATGCTGCCCTAATCCTCTCGCAAGCGCTCAGCCAGATCAATGCTTATTTGAGAGGAAAACTTACCGTTTTCACTATACCGTTGGATTGGAGTAACATCTCCTCTTTCGCGCGCAGAGTATATGAAGCCACCATGCAGATCCCATTTGGAGAGGTGCGTACCTATGGTGAGATCGCCGCAGTCATTGGGCAGGCAGGGGCTGCGCGCGCGGTAGGAGGGGCGCTAAGGGCTAATCCTTTTGTGCTGTTGGTACCCTGTCATCGAGTGGTGGGTGGGAACAGGCATCTGCACGGTTTTTCGGCTCCAGGAGGGTTGGCAACCAAAAGTTGGCTGCTGCGCCATGAAGGACATTCCATTCAAGAAAATCGACTGAGCTGACTTATAATTCCCTATCATGAATAATAATTTACAGACAAAATATCGAGCCGGCTTTGTGGCGGTATTGGGGCGTCCCAATGTTGGGAAATCAACCCTTGTGAACGCCTTGCTTGGGCAAAAAGTTGCGGCTGTTTCACCCAAAGCGCAGACCACACGTGCTCGACAGCTGGCGATCCTGACAGGAGAAGATACCCAGATCATTTTCATTGACACCCCTGGAATGCATAATCCGATCAACAAACTTGGTCGCGCGATGAATGCTATCGTTGAACAGACGTTGCAAGATGCGGATATTATTTTATGGTTGGTGGATGCCAGCCAACCTCCGCAGGATGAAGATCTATTATTGAAGATGATGCTGGAAGGCATCAAGGATCTACCCCCGGTAGTGCTTACATTAAATAAGATCGATCTTGTGAAAAATGAAGATTTGGATGTAGTAGATAAGTGGTTTCACGATCTCTACCCAGCTCCATATTCTATCCAGATCTCTGCGCGCCGAAATGCAGGGTTGTCAGAATTATTAGCTATTCTGAAGGGATTATTGCCTGAAGGCAACCCGTTTTATCCGGATGACCAGGTCACCGATTATTATGAACGCCAGATCGCTGCCGACCTCATTCGCGAAGCCGCACTGATCTTTTTGCAACAGGAGGTGCCACATGCCATCGCGGTGCGGGTGGATGAATATACCGAACGCGAGAATGGCGCTGCTTTCATCGCCGCTACGATCTTCGTGGAGAAGGATTCACAAAAGGGTATTGTGATCGGGAAGGGCGGCAGTATGCTCAAGAAGATCGGTAGCATGGCGCGAAAGTTAATTGAAGAGATGAGCGGGCGTTCCATCTATTTGGAACTGCGAGTGAAAGTGAGCGAGAACTGGCGTAACAATAATGTATTTCTACAACGGATGGGATATCAAGATGTGGAGGAGTGATGAAAACAGGGTGGTTAAGTATTGTTCTTTTGGTAGCCATGTTGGATTGGTATGCGGTATGGCATGAGAAGGAGCGCCTGAACCGTTTCACCAAACCAGCCACCATGATGGTGCTGCTGGTAGGGTTGGGGCTGTCGACCGGCTTTGACGGAAATCTTAAGTGGTTCGGTTGGGCGTTGGTTTTTGGATTGCTGGGGGATATCTTTTTGCTGCTGCCACAGCGCTATTTTTTTTATGGGTTGCTGGCTTTCTTGCTGGGGCATCTGGCATACATCGCCGGGTTATGGTTCCCTCTCAGCATGCTACGTTTATCCCATTTCATTTTGATGGCAGTGATTGTGCTGTTGTTAGTTTTCATCGCACCGCGAATTTTGAAGGGTATAAGCAGCCGGGCATCTTCCCGCAAGTTGAAGCTCCCGGTCATTTTCTACATGCTTGTCATCAGCGTGATGGTGTTTTTCTCGGTCTCCACCCTTTTCTCTGCTGATTGGCAGCAGCCTGCGGCTGGATTAACAGCAATTGGAGGCTGCCTGTTCTTCTGTTCTGATACCATGCTGGCTTACCGGGAATTTGTGGCTGATTTCCCCAAGGGGCGTTTCTGGGTTCGGGTAACCTACCACTTGGCGCAGATAGCGCTCACCCTGGCGGCGATCCTGCAATTTTCTGCTTGAATTGATTTTAGTTCTTTGTAAGGGGTCTAAAACCTTCTCCCAGTGCTTCATTTGCCTGCCCGATCACCATGAAGGCTTGCGGGTCGATCTCGCTGACGATGCCTTTCAAGATGCT